>Ga0247840_10002514_pt1 | contig 32613 bp, 42 predicted proteins | sample LaCruzMarch2015__FD_192404 | JGI IMG/M metagenome (GOLD analysis project Ga0247840, IMG submission 192404) | Freshwater microbial communities from meromictic Lake La Cruz, Castile-La Mancha, Spain - LaCruzMarch2015_17m | ecosystem: Environmental > Aquatic > Freshwater > Lake | place: Spain...
TCTCGGCATCACGGGACTCGTTGCCTCATCCCGCTCGAGTTTTGGTTTCGGGTGGGCTGGTCAGCCCTTTCCCGCTTCGGATTTTCACCGACTACGACTTGTCGTCAGCTCGCTTGGCACACGTTATGGGCGTCCCCTATCTCTCTCTCATCCGCCACTTCGTGGCACCTTCTCCCGAAGGGAGAAGGAACTTTTTTTGCGTCCGTCGATAACTTCGGAGGGCTAAAGAGACTCCCCGCGTCCCCTATGCCCCTAAGGTTACCAATACTTTACCTTATCGGGAAGGTAATTCAACTTACGTTTTTAGGTTAAAGGAGGAAATAATAAATTCATCTTTTTCTCTAAATTCAGGAAATTCCCCAGGCCATATTTCTCGATACAATTTATTCCCTTTTATTTTGTATTCGCATTTCCACGATCCCGCTGCATCCCCACCACTAAGAAACAATTCAAATGAAATATCGTTCGATTTGAAAACACTTAAATTCAAATGATACAAATCAGAGAAAGATTCTCTTGGGAATTTATAGATTTTCCTGTTTTTAATTATTTCAATATTTTCTATTGTGAGAGTAGGGCCAAGGATATCATCTCTAAGCGGATCAAAATCGTCGTATAAAAATCCCCACATCTTTTTTTTGCCTTTTCTTGAATTTTTTGTAATCCAGCAAAGTACTTGCGATATACGTATTTCATCTTTTGGTAACTGATCAAGCTCTTCCAGATCGTTCGACTTAAGAACCGTGTTTTTATAAAGCGTCTTCTCCACTTTCTCTGATGGAGAAAAAATTGCAGCCTGAGTAACTACATGTTTTGTGTGATGAAAAAAGCAAAGAACGCCAATAAAAATACACAAAGAGAGACTACTGAGAACGAGAATAATTGTTTTTTTGGATTTCAAATAAGTCTCCTTGGCCCAACATGCATTCAGCCTAAGTTTTGCTGTTTGGTTTAAGATTTTTACGTCATGTTCCTGTCTAATTGTACAGGATATTTTCTAAAATTCAAGCCATAAACCTAAAAACGGAAGTTGAAATCTTCTGAAAATAAGGCAAAGCATTGATAGCCTTTCATTTTATTGCTCATTCGATGACGAAAAAGAGTCACCCAATGGGTGAATCAAAAGTGATCATTGAAGAAACAGAAAAGTCTTCCAGCAAATCCCCCCTGCCCCCCTTTATCAAAGGGGGGGGAACATCCTCGGGGCACTATCTTTTCCCCCCTTTACGAAGAAAGGGGGAACGGGGGGATTTTTGGGGGAGTTAAACTTCCGTTTTTAGGATAAAAAAATGGGGGTTCCGCCTTTGCCGTAGGCTTTTTCTTTTGCCTTTGGTTGGTTCTTCCTCCCCATTAAGGCGTTATGAGACGAATTTTTTGCCGGTAGCGGGGACGGACCTGTTCGATCCGCCCCGTGGGAAGTTGAGGGGCGGGAGTTGGTCCGGCCTCCGGCAAAAAAATCGGCGGAAGCCGACCGGGGCGCATTTCTTTTGGTTCCTTTTCTTTGGGCGTGCAAAGAAAAGGAACCCGGGTGCCGGGTGGAACGCCGGCCCGGGGGTGGGAGGGGGCGGGAAGCCCCCTTGCTGTTTATCAGCAAAGAATGAGTTTCCGTTTTTAGGATCCGTTTTTCGACGGAAATTTCACGGACTGGATCCCGGCCTTCGCCGGGATGACGAAACTAAAAAAACGAGAACAAAGGAAACAGACAAATCTTCCCTCACCCTACCCTCGCGTCAGCGACTCTGTCGCCTCAGGTGCCGGTCTCTCTGAGACCGGCCTCCCGAGAGGAGAGGGAAAAGATTTTCAACAAAGGGCTAAGAGAGACTTAAACACAGACTTCCAAAAAACTCCAAGCAACTTCCAAATCCCCCCTGCCCCGCATCAGCGGCTCTGCCGCCCCAAGTGTCGGACGCTCTGCGTCCGGCCCCTTTCTTCGTAAAGGGGGGAAAAGCAAGGCAAAGGCACGGGGCACTGTTGTTGTCCCCCCAAGGGTTTGGAGAAATTTTCCGTAGGAAAATTTCTAGTCGATGACAATCCGATAATCTTCCCAGGGGAGGGCGGGGTCTATGTGGATGGTGACTGAGTGTTTGATTAATTTTTCCAAACCCTCTTGGCGTTCCCTCACGAAATCGCCCACGCCTTGGGCCAACGTCACCTGAAGACGGCCATCGGAACGGCCTTGGGTCATTTCTAAAATTTCTTTTTGGATTTTGAGATACATGGATTCCCTCGACAAGACGTTGCCGGAGCCGGCGCATTCTTGGCAGGGTTCCGACAGGAGAGACAACAAAGACTCCCGACGGCGTTCCCGGGTCATTTCGACCAAACCCAAGCGGGTGATGGGAAGAATTTTGATTTTGGCCCGATCGTTTTTGGTGGCCTCTTCCAAGGCTTCCACCACTTTGACTTGGTTGCGTTTGCGACGCATGTCAATAAAATCAATAACGATGATCCCACCGATGTTCCTCAGGCGGAGTTGTTTGGCCACGGCCTCGGCGGCTTCGAGGTTGGTGGCGGTCACGGTTTCTTCTTGGGATTTGTGGCCGATAAACTTTCCGGTGTTCACGTCAATGGCGCAGAGGGATTCGGCCTCTTGAATGATGATGTAACCGCCGGACGGTAAATCAAGACGTTGTTGACGGATGTGCGACAGGTCCCGGTCCACACCAAAGGCTTGGAAGATGGGGGTTTTGCCCGTGTAGTGCTGAACACGGTCCGCCAGTTCCGGGGCCAACATCTCCATGAAAGCTTTGACGTCCCGATACTCCGTGCGATCGTCAATGAGAAAAATTTGAGCGTTTTCGTTCAAAAGATCTCGTGCCACTTGGAACGTCAACCCCAGTTCCCGGTGAATCAGCGTGCCCGTGGGGTTCGACTCCATTTTGCGTTTGATGCCTTCCCACAAACGGGACAGGTATTTCATCTCGTCCCGCAATTCTTGCTCGTCGGCCCCCTCGGCTTCCGTACGGACAATCATGCCTCCCGGAAGAGCCTCTTCGTCAATGATGCGACGCAATCGTTCCCGCTCACTTTGTTCTTCGATGTTTTTAGAGACACCCAAATGCTCGCTTTGGGGCATGTAGATGAGAAAACGACCGGGAAGCGAAATGTCCATGGTGACTTTCATGCCCTTGGTACCGATGGCTTCTTTGGCCACCTGAACCATGACGTCCTCGCCCCGTCGCACCATTTTCTCGATGTGGCGGTCTTTGGAGGGGCTGACCACGTCCGTCACGTAAAGGTAGGCGTTTTTTTCAAACCCCGTGTTGACGAAAGCACTGGAAATGCCGGGAAGAACGTTTTCGATCCTCCCTTTATAAATGTTGCCCACCAATTTGGCCATGCCCAGAGCCGGGCGCTCTAACATAAACTCCACCAGATGCCCATCCTCCAGCACAGCGATGCGGGTTTCTTCAGGTAAAACGTTGGCGATGATTTCTCTTTTCATTGGATACACTTCCTTTTAAAAATGTTTCACATTTTTTTTAACAAAATTGTACGAAAAAGACATTAACGAACAGATTAAAAACAGCGATAGAACAACCTAAAAACAAGACAAAACATTGACAACGTTTCTTTTTCAGTCAAAAACGTTAAAAAACAATGGATTCCGGCTTTCGCCGGAATGACGAGCCTAACCCTTAAACACCGTATCGTCTCCAGTGGATGGACATGAGGAGACCGATGGCCATGTAGGAGCCGACCAAACCGGACCCTCCGTAAGACAAAAACGGCAGGGGGATGCCCGTGATGGGCATAAGGCCCATGGCCATACCCATGTTCACCACCCCCGAAAAAGCGAAAAACGTGCCCAGAGTCACGGCCAAGTAACGACCAAAATGGTCCCGGGCCTTGGCCGCGATGTCAAACGCCCGCCACACCACCCACGCGTACAACCCAAGGACCAAAAAAGCCCCCAAAAATCCCGTTTCTTCACCGATTAAAGAAAAAATAAAATCCGTGTGTTTCTCTGGCAAAAAACCCAATTGGGCTTGGCTTCCCGACAAGTAGCCCTTCCCCACCAATCGCCCGGAACCGATGGCGATTTGAGATTGTAAAATATTATACCCAGCCCCCAAAGGGTCCACCCCAGGGTCTACAAAAGCAATCAACCGTTTGCGTTGATAGGTTTTGAGAGCCCGGTCCACCGCAAAGGAGCCCGCCACCCCCACGGCCACAGACGAAAGAGCGACCACCAAAGAAAACACCGATAAATAAATTCGCCAACGACGCAAAAACCACCACCCCAACGCTAAAAAAAGCAACACCCCACCCCAGAAGGACAACAACACCTTTGTTTCTTGAAACGATCGGGCCACCCACCTCATCAGGGCGGGGGCACTCACCCAACGATCGGCTGTGGTCGAGAAAAAAGTATCGGCCAAAGGAATCCCCAAGGACAACGCCCCGCACACCCCCAAGGCCACTAAAAAACCGGTCGGGGCCCCAGCCACGTAAAGGACAGAAAAGAGCATGGGCAAAATGGCCAAGGCACTGGAAAGGTCCGGCTGGCAAAGGACCAGACCAAAGGGAACAACGGCCACGACCACCAAGAAAACCGCTTCCCACCAAAACCGAACGTCCCGGCGGCAAGCGAGGGAGGCCAAGACCGTGGCCAAACCCAAACGAACGACCTCGATGGGTTGAAAATAAATAGGGCCCAAATCAATCCAAGAACGACTGCCGCGCAACGACACCCCAAAAACGAGAGTGACCACCAACAAAAACAAACAAAAACCGTACACCAAGCGATGGTACGTTTGAAAACCCTGATAAGGCAAAAGCGTTAGAAAAACCAAGGCCACCGATCCCACGCAGGCCGCGGAAATTTGACGCGTGAGCAAAAACGACGCCCGCCCGTTGTGCAACGTGGCGGAAAAGATAAAAAAACACCCAACGCACGTAAGAACCACCACGGCCAAAACCAAACCCCAATCCAACCGGGCCAACAAACGCATCCCGGGGTTTTGATTTTCCCCTTGCAGAAATCGGGGTTCGATCCGAACCGTCATCGAGTCTCCCCGGGAAAATAGGCGGCGATCATGTCCCGGACCACGGGCCCGGCCACGGAGGAACCGCCCCCACCGTTTTCCACCAAAACCACCACAACCAAGGAAGACGGCTCACCGGGTTTCCCCGCGTAAGCCCCAAACCACGCGTGGTCTTCACCGTGAGGATTTTGGGCGGTTCCTGTTTTGGCACCGATCACAAGGTCCGGCCGAAAAACCACGTGCCCAGACCCCGTTTGAACCACCCCCTCCATGGCTCGATGAATAAGGCCCCATGTGCGTGGGTCCAAAACCACCCGACGACGAACCTTGGGGGTTTGCTGAAAAAGAATTTTACGACCGGCCCCTTCCACACGGCGAACGGTCCAAGGGGACCAGAGCGTTCCGCCGTTGGCCACGGCCGCCAAAAACACCGCGGCTTGGATGGGCGTGACCGACACAGCCCCTTGCCCGATGCTCATGTTGAGGGTGTCCCCCCCCACCCAAACCTGTTTCAATATTTTTTTCTTCCAAGCCGGGCTGGGAACGAGACCGATCGCTTCCGATGAAAGATCCACACCGGTTTTTTCACCAAAACCAAACGTTCTGGCCCAAGACTCTAAAGACGCGGGCCCCACCTTCAACCCCATCTGAAAAAAATAAACGTTGCACGACCACGCCACGGCCCCCCAAAAATCCAACCGCCCGTGCCCCTCTTTTTTCCAACATTTAAACACCCGGGCCCCGTAAGGAAACGAGCCGTTGCACGTCCAAGAGGTTTTCGTGTCCCACCCCCCTTCCTGAAACCCCGCCACAGCGGTCACTATTTTAAAAAGGGATCCCGGTGGATACGCCCCCCGGAGAGCCCGATTGAAAAGAGGGAGGGCCGGATCTTCTAAATAAGCCCCCATGTTTTCCGCTGGGTCAAAAGAGGGGGCACTGACCAACGCAAGGACAGCCCCGGTGCGAGGGTCCAACGCCACCGCCGCCCCCCGTCCGGAAGGGGAATGGGCCAACCCTTCTTCCGCGGCCCGTTGAACTCTTTCGTCCAAGGTGGCGTAAACATCCGCTCCCGGAACGGACGGGATTTGCCGAAGGACTTGGACATGACGACCCACGGAATCGGTTTCCAACTGAAGCCCCCCATCGGTCCCCCGCAACCAACGATCAAAAGATTTCTCTAACCCCGCCTTCCCCACCATTTGCCCGGACTTAACGCCACCCGCCCGCAAATCCGCGTCGTCCACTTCGTCCACGTACCCCAGCCAATGGCAGGCCGATCGCCCCAACCGGTCCCGGCGCTGGGGTTCCGCTAAAACGTCCACCCCCCGGTAAAAGAAGCGCCGTTCCATCAACGTCATGGCCAAGGTCGGTGGAATGTTCGTGACCAATCGAATCATTTTCCCCGAATAGCGAGCCCGCGCTATTTTTTTTCGAATTCTTTTAGCGTCTTTCGGCAACAAGCGCCCGAGTTCGTTTTCCAACGATTCGCTGTCGGCCCCCTCTTGATGGGAGTAAAACAAAGAGAACCGCGGGACGTTGTCCATCAACACCACATCGTCGTCACCGTTTTTACCGAAAACAATCCCTCGAGGAGCTAAAAGGGGTAAAACATTGGTGCTGTTTATTTTGGCCTGCTTTTCAAACGCCCCCCCCTGAACCACCTGCAACACAAACAGTCGAAACACTAAAACGAAAAGAACCCCCATCGCGGCCCACGACAGAACCGCCAACCGCTGTTCTTCCCACGGGACAAAAGGAAACGCGTCGCGATTACGCACGGGACAGGGGCAGGGAGAAGAAAGAGACCCAGCGAGAAACCGCTGAAAAAACGAGCGGGGAACAAACCCCGTTTAAAATCAGAGACAAAAAGGTGTCCCCCCAACCGAATCGCCCCGAACCCGTTTCGACGGAAACAAAAGCCCCCAACACCAACACACCTAAAACAAACAGGATCGTCCCCACCAAAGTTAAGAAGATTTGAGTCAAGGGTTTTTCCACGTTCAGGTTTTTCGACACCCCCCCGGACACAAACGCCGCTGAAACCAGAAGCCACCCTTGGGTACCGAACGCTGTGAGCCCTGTCACGTCCAACCCAAGACCCCAAAAAAAACCGACGGCCATGGCTTCAACCGTGTGGCCCTTGAAACCAAGAGCCAAAACCGCGATCAAGGCCCCTTGGGGGGTGGGCCAACCCATGGGTGTAAAATAAAGAAAGATCGCCTGAAGGATCCAACCAACGAGGACGGTCATGACGACAAAGAAAAATTTATGTTTCAATGGGATTTCCTCAACACGATCACTTCATGCAAAAAATTAATCCGGGCGGCGGGGGTGAGAAAAGCCCGGCGGTAACCAGCCCCGACCGGTGCGTCCATGGAAGAAACTCGCCCAATCAAAACGTTGGGGGGGAACACACCGCCCAACCCCGAGGACAACACCTCGTCCCCTATTTGGAGCGAGGCGTCCGGCATGAGATAATTTAACAACAACCGCCGACCCCCCCGCCCTTCGACCAACCCCTGCTCACCCGTCCGGGCCACGTGGGCCGACAAAGCTGAAAACGGATCCGTTAAAACGAGAACTCTGGCCGTTCCATTCCCCAACACCTCACGGACTTGGCCAATCACCACAGGCACACCGTCTTGAACCGCCATCACCCCATCCCCGGGAGACACCCCCGCCCCCACAAAACGGATCGTCAATGTTTGGAACCAGTCGGTGGAATCTCTCGCCCACACCCGGGCGGGAATCGGGCGGTGAGAGGGCCATGGGGGCAAAGACAACAAATCCGATAACCGCTTGTTTTCCGCCCGCAACCGCACCACATCCTCGGCATACGATTGATTTTTTCGCCACCGATCTTCCCACTGACGGGCCAATTGATCAGAAAGAAGGAACCGCCGTGTCCGTTCTCCCAATTGACGAACGTTGTCCACAGGGATGAGACAAGGGCTGGGCACAGACGAACGGAGATAGAAAAAGACGTAACGAAGGGAGCGAACGGAACGATCCGCCGCCCCAGCGAGGAGGAGGAAACAAACGAGGGAATAAAACACAAACCATGATAAAAATCCGCGGTTCTGAAACAAAAGGGGTCTCCCTCCGCCCGCCTTAAAGGGCGCGGTGATCGGAAGGTTTGAAAAACGAAAGAAGAACGGTTGGTTTTAAGACCGACCGCGGGAACGGATATTGTCCAGCTCTTCCAAATAGCGCCCACAGCCCATCACCACGCAGGTCAACGGGTCCGCCGCACGAGTGACGGGCAACTCGGTTTCTCGGGAAAGCAGATCGGGAAGGCCTCGCAACAAACTGCCTCCCCCCGCTAAAACAATGCCCCGATCCACCAAGTCCGCCGACAACTCCGCGGGGGTCACCTCCAACGTTTCTTTGACCACGTCCACGATGAGTTTTAAAGGTTCTAAAAGGGCTTGTCGAACTTCCTCAGAGGAAATAGTAATCGTCTTAGGTAATCCCGACACTTGATCGCGCCCTTTCACCTCCAACGTTTGCTCTTCGGCCAAAGGAAAGGCACTGCCAATTTTTATTTTGACATCTTCCGCCGTGGTTTCACCGATGAGCAAGTTGTATTTGCGCCGGAAATGCTGAACAATGGCCTCGTCCATCTTATCCCCCGCCACATCCAAGGATTTAGAGACCACCATTCCCCCCAAAGAGATCACCGCCACTTCCGTGGTGCCACCCCCGATGTCCACAATCATGTTGCCCGAAGGCTCGGAAATGGGCATCTCGGCTCCGATGGCGGCCGCTTTGGGTTCCTCAATCAATTTGACAAACCGTGCCCCCGCCTGATCGGCCGCGTCTTTCACGGCCCGTCGCTCCACCTCGGTGATCCCCGAAGGGATACCAATCACCACCCGGGGGTGAAGCAAACTTCGGCGGTTGTGCACTTTCCGAATAAAGTATTTGATCATTTCCTGCGTGACATCGAAATCGGCAATCACCCCGTTGCGTAAGGGGCGTACAGCGATGATGTTGGCCGGGGTCCGCCCCAACATGCGTTTGGCTTCGGCACCAAACGCCACGGGTTCCCGGGTGTCTCGATCGATGGCCACCACGGAGGGTTCCTTAAGAACGATCCCTTGCCCTTTCACATAGACCAACGTGTTGGCGGTGCCCAGATCGATGCCCATATCGTTCGAAAACAAACTAAAAATGTAATCGAACATGGGCGACGAATTCCTTTTTTACGGAACCAATTGAATAACGGCCATCTCGGCGTTGTCGCCCGAACGGGTGCCGATGCGATGGATGCTCGTGCATCCACCGGGGCGAGATTGGTAGCGGGTGACCAACACATCAAATATCTTTTTTTGAACCTCTTTGTCGTTGACCTCGGCCTTAACCCGCCGACGCCCCTCCAAGGTTTTCTGCTTCGCCAACGCCAACACCCCATCGGCGTAACGGGACAGTTCCCGGGCTTTCGGCAACGTGGTGCGAAGGGTTTCATGACGGAACAAACTGACCGTTAAATTTCTCAACAACGACTTCCGTGCCCCCGTGGGGCGACCCAATTTTCGACCGGCGTGCGTGTTCATTCGGACACTCCTTCAGAAGATGAAATCATGCCCAAATCCAAGTTCATCTCTTTTAATCGGTCGCGGATTTCTTCCAACGACTTTTTACCGAAATTCTTAAAGTTCATCAACTCTTCTTCGGTTTTGGAGATCAGTTCCCCAATGGTTTTTATTTTAGCGGCTTTTAAACAGTTGGAGGCCCGGGCCGAGAGCTCAATCATTTCAACGGGCTGATGAATGATCTCTTTGAGGCCGGACGGGGTACTGGGTGTTTTGGCCGTTTCCAACACAGGCGTCGCTTCGGCGACGGGTTTTTGCGGGCCAAAAACGCTGACGGCGTTCGTGAGAATTTTAGCCGCTTCGGCCACGGCGTTCACAGCGCTGATGGCCCCGTCGGTCCAGACTTCCAAAACCAATTTGTCGTAATCGGTCATTTGACCCACGCGAGCGTTTTCAACGTCGTATTGGACTTTCGTGACCGGCGAAAAAAGGGCGTCCACGGGAATCGTGCCCACGGGATGGCCTTCTCGCTTCAACCGCTCGGCGGGCACATACCCACGACCGCGGCTCACTTCAATTTCGATGTTCAACTCGGCTCCCGCGTCCAAATGGGCCAACACGTGATCCGGGTTGAGGATCTCCACCGAGGCCACGCTCTCGATGTGACGCCCCTTCACCTCCCCGCCTTTCTTTTGGAGAATTAAAACCTCGGGGCCGGGCGTGTGCAAACGGAACCGAAGCTGTTTCAGGTTTAATATCAACGTGATAACGTCTTCCTGAACCCCCTCCAAACTGGAAAATTCGTGGGGAGCCCCTTTGATGCGGACCGCCGTCACAGCCACCCCCTCCAAGGACGACAAAAGGATTCGTCGCAACGAATGGCCAACCGTGTGGCCATACCCTTTTTCAAAAGGTTCGGCCACGAACTTCCCGTACGTTTCTTTTGAGGCGGGGTCCATCTCCAGTTTCTGGGGCAACACCAATCCAAGATTGGTCATGGGTTCTTACTCCTTAATGGGGAACAAAATGAATGAAATTCTTTCCAACGATCTCCAGACAAAAACACGAAAACCAATGGATTCCGGCTTTCGCCGGAATGACGACACAACCGGAATTCAGGGCGGTTATTTGCTATACAATTCGACGATAAACTGTTCGTTCACCGGGAAAGACATTTCGGCTCGGGTGGGCCAAGCCTTCACCCGTCCGGCCAACGTGACACCGTCCAAGGTGATGGAATCCAAGGACCCCTTCACCGCCGGGGCGATGCTCCCATCCCATTCGACCCAGACGGGAAGCCCGCGCTGGAGAGCGGCTTGGAGAGAACGCCGCACGAAAAGATTCCCCCGGGCGGCGTCGGACAAAGACACCGTGTCCCCGGGTTTCGTTTGGTAGGAAGGGATGTTCACGGGCTTTCCGTTCACTTTCACGAGACCATGAAAAACCATTTGACGAGCGGCTCGAGGAGAGGTGGCAAACCCCATGCGTCGAACAACGTTGTCCAATCGCGTTTCTAAAAGACGAAGAAGATTTTCGCCCGTGTTCCCTTTCTCATGGGACGCCACGGCAAACAAACGTCGAAATTGTCGTTCCAACACACCGGACATGCGTCGGGCTTTTTGCTTTTCACGCAAGCGTTTGGCGTATTCCGTCGGCTTGCCCGCCCGACGTCGTGCGTGTTGCCCCGGAGGCACCGCGGCCCCTTCCTTATCAATGGGGCATTTTCCAAAACAGCGGTCCCCTTTCAGGAACAGCTTCACGCCTTCCCGACGACACAATTTGCAAACAGGTCCTATATATCGAGCCATTTCATCTCCTTAATCAAATCACTATTTTCAAACGGATCAGACGCGACGAGCCTTGGGAGGACGACACCCATCGTGGGGGATGGGGGTCACGTCTTTAATGGACGACACCACCAAACCCGCCCCTTGAAGAGCTCGAATGGCGGTTTCCCGTCCTGAGCCTGGGCCCTTGACAAAAACCATAACACTGCGCACCCCCAAAGCCACGGCTTTTTTAGCGGCGTTATCGGCCGTGACTTGAGCCGCAAAAGGGGTTCCTTTTTTCGTGCCTTTAAAACCCGCGCTGCCGGCCGTGGCCCAAACGATGCTGTTGCCACGATCGTCGGTGATGTTGACGATGGTGTTGTTAAAAGACGACAAAATATGGACTTTGGCGTTGGCGATGTCCCGCCAAACCCGCTTGCGGGCCTTCGGTGAACTCGCGACGGGCTTGGGCACTGGTTTAGACGGAGACCCTTTGCTTGATTCTTTTTTTGATTCCGTTGCGTCAGCCATGAAATCTCCTTCGTGGTCGGCCCAAGGGCCGAATGTAAATTTTATAAGACTCTCAATAAAACAAAGTCAAAATTATTGAAAATAATTCCAAGAAACTCACGGCGAATCCCCCCTATCCCCCCTTTTTCAAAGGGGGGAACACGCTTGGGAAACCCACCTTCCTCCCCCTTTGGAAAAACGAAACGGCTTTACTTAGCGGCCGTCGCCGGGGCCGCGTTCGTCCCGGGTTTTGCGGAACCCACGGTCCGTCGTCGTCCGCGTCGGGTGCGACCGTTCGATTTGGTGCGCTGACCTCGGCAAGGGAGATTGCGACGATGGCGAGACCCGCGGTAGGAGCCAATTTCAATTAAGCGCCGAACGTTGGCTGAAATTTCTCGGCGGAGATCCCCTTCCACTTTCCACGTTTTCGCGATTTCTTGGGTGATTTTTGAAATTTCCGATTCCGTGAGATCTTTCACCCGGGTTTCGGGTCGGACACCCGTGACGTTCAACAAATGTTCCGATCGGGCCGGACCAATCCCATAAATATACTGGAGAGCCACGTCCACACGCTTTTGCTTTGGCAAATCCACTCCCGCTACACGAGCCATAGAATCACTCCTTAACGATAAAGAAAATCACCCTTGGCGTTGTTTGTGTCGAGGGTTTGAACAAAGAACGTAAAGCTTCCGGTGACGGCGCAACACACGGCACTTATCGCAAATGGGTTTAACAGAGGCACGAACTTTCATGGAAATCCATCCTTTGGCTATTTTTCCCGATAGGTGATACGACCCCGGGACAAATCGTAGGGAGACAATTCCACTTTTACTTTGTCCCCTGGAAGAATCTTGATGTAATGCATACGCATCTTTCCGGAAATATGGGCCAAAACACTGTGCCCCCCTTCAATTTCCAAACGAAACATGGCGTTTGGCAACGACTCCAAGACACGGCCTTCAACTTCTATTTTATCTTCTTTTGTCATAATTGTTTTTTTAAAATCGGAATCCCCTTAACAAATCTGTCGCCCCAAGAACCAATCTCTATTGAACTAACAGAGAGGGGAACATGTGGTTAAAATTTCCGGGCCTTGTTCTGTCACCGCGATGGTGTGCTCGTAATGGGCCGACGGACGACCGTCTTGGGTGACCACGGTCCACCCATCGCTTAAAACATTCACTCGCCACGTCCCGCCGTTCAACATAGGCTCTAAGGCGATCACCAAACCCGGCTCCAAACGAATACCGGTCCCGGCGGTGCCGTAATTAGGAACCGAGGGTTCTTCATGCATCTCCCGCCCCACCCCGTGCCCCACGAAATCTCGAACCACCCCATACCCTTTTTCATCGGCCGCGCTTTGAATGGCCGCGGACACATCGCCCAACCGCTGACCGACTCGAGCCGCCGCAATGCCCCGACGAAGGGCTTCTTGGGTGGCCTCCATCAAAGATTTTTTTTCCTCGTTCACAGCCCCCACGGAAAAAGTAAAAGCCGTGTCCCCCACAAAACCGTTGAGGGTGACCCCCACGTCGATGCCGATGATGTCCCCGGTTGTTAAAACTCTCTTTTTGGGGATTCCGTGAACGACCTCATCGTTCACGGAAGCACACAACGACGCCGGGTAACCCCGATACCCCAAGAAAGTGGGGATGGCACCGGCGTCTCGAATCATTCGTTCAGCCAACACATCCAAATCTTTTGTGGTGGCCCCAGGAACAACGGCTTTTCCCACCGCCACCAACACTTGGGCCACCAACCGACCGGACCGCCGAAGCTGTTCCAAATCCCTTGGAGATTTTAACTCAATCCGTCGGGACGCCCCCATTAAATTTGTCCCACGCGAAAAAAAACCACCTATTTTTTGGGGGTCCCATCCGTTCGTTGAAGAACGTCGAGAACGACTTTTATTTTTTGGGTCACGTCGGCCACCGGCAAACCCGCCTCGATGGTGTCGAGCAAACCAAGCCCGTGGTAATAGGAAATCAACGGTTCGGTTAAATCATTGAACACACGCATACGTTTTTCAACGGTTTCAGGCCGATCGTCTTCCCGCTGGACAAGAGCCCCTCCGTCGGTGTCACAGACGTCCAGCGTTTTCGGCGGTTGTGTGACCAAATTATAAACCTTTCCACATTTTGGGCACGAGCGTCGGCTGGACAACCGGCGCAACACTTCTTGTTCGGACAAACTCATGTAAAGGACTTTATCCAAAGGACGATGGGTGTTCACCAAAACACTGTCCAAAGCCTCCGCTTGGGCCACGGTTCGAGGGAACCCATCCAACAAGAACCCTTCCCGACAATCCGTCATCCCCAAACGCTTAGCGATGACCTCTAAAACCAAATCATCAGGGACCAAATGCCCGGAACTGACAAATTGCTGAACACGTATCCCGAGGTCGGACCCGTTGTTGATCTCCGCTCGAAAAATATCACCCGTTGAAATATGCGGGATGCCGTACCCCATGGAAATAGGCTTTGCTTGGGTCCCTTTCCCCGATCCGGGCGCTCCTAAAAGAATAATATTCATTTGTGTCTCCCTGAATTTTTTAGTTGGAGCCGACGTTAAACCAGCGTCCACGGACCCGGCCGGACTTACTAAATCCTTCGTAATGCCTCATAATCAAATGGGACTCCAACTGACCCACGGTGTCCAAAGCCACCCCCACCACGATCAAAATGGACGTCCCCCCAAAATAAAAAGGTGTGTTCATGAGGCGGTGCATGGTGTCGGGCAAGACGGCGAGAGCGGCGACGAAAAGGGCCCCCCCCAACGTGATGCGAGCCAAAACATCGCTGATGTAACGGGCCGTGGGCTCCCCGGGGCGAATGCCGGGAATAAAGCCACCCCACTTTTTTAAATTGTCCGCCATGTCCGACGGGTTAAACTGAACCGAATTGTAAAAATAGCAAAAGAAAATAATGAGAGACGCGTAAACAACCTCGTACCAAACAGCCCGCTGGTTCCAAATGGACAAAATCTTTTTAGACCATTCACCGTCGGGATTAAAACTGGCAAACGTCATGGGGACCGAAAGCAACGAAACAGCGAAAATAACGGCGATCACGCCCGATTGATCCACTTTCAACGGAAGAAACGTGCTGGCCCCACCAAACATTTTTCGGCCCACCATCCGTTTGGCGTATTGCACGGGAATTTTTCGTTGGGCCGTTTCCACCCACACCACCAACCCCGTGACCACCAGAACCAACGCCAACAGGGCCAACCCACTGATAATGCTGCGCTGTTGCAACTGGAAAATGTCCGCGATTAAACTTCCAGCGGCTTTGGGGAACTGATCCACGATGCCGGTAAAAATCATGAGAGAAATTCCGTTGCCAATCCCCATTTCCGTGATCTGTTCGCCCAACCACATCACAAACAGAGTCCCCGTGGTGAGGGTCAAAACCGTGGTAAAAACAAACAAAGCCCCCGGGTCCCGAACCACCGCCACATCCCCAGCCAAACGGATTTTGGTGATCAGTGTTGTTAAACCAAAGGATTGGACCAAGGCCAAAAAGAGAGTGAAATACCGGGTCACCTGATTGAGTTTTTTTCGACCGCTCTCCCCTTCCTTCGCCAAACGATCCAAATAGGGAATGACGTGGGCCCCTTGCAACAAACTCATGATGATGGACGAGTTGATGTAGGGCATGACCCCCATGGCAAAAATAGACATGCGACTCATGGCCCCGCCGGAAAACATGTCCATGAAACCAAAGATCGTGTTCGATTGGGATTTAAACAATTGTTGCAACGCTTCGGCGTTGATCCCCGGGATAGGGATAGCCACCCCGATGCGGTAAATGGCCAGTATGCCCAAGGTAAAAAACACCCGCTTGCGAAGGTCGGGAATACGAAAGATGTCCGCAAAAGATTGCATATTTTTTACTTTTTAGACCCCGCTTCCGCTGGGACACCCACCACCTCGATGCGACCTCCGGCTTTTTCGATCTTCGCCTTGGCCGACGCGGAAAAAGCATGGGCTTGAACCGTAAAAGCTTTGGTCACGGTTCCATTCCCCAAAAGCTTAACGCCTTGGCGACCCTTGATCAATCCGGCCAAACGGAAAAGATCGATGGTTAATTCTTTAGGCCCTTCAAAAACAACATCCAAATCACCCACGTTCACTAAAGAATAAACGGTTTTAAAGTTTTTGTTGTTAAAACCTCGTTTCGGGATTCTCCGAATGAGGGGGATTTGGCCCCCTTCGAACCCCGGGCGCATGCTCGCGTCGCCGGACCGGGCCGTTTGGCCCTTAAATCCCCTTGTGGAACCTTTGCCACCGTGACCGGAACCTTCCCCTCTTCCAACGATTTTTCGACGATGTCGAGAGCCGAGAGCCGGGCGTAAAGTGTTTAAGCGAATCATTCTATTCCTCCGTTAGACCGCGACCGGGGTCGCGTTCTCCGCGGGCAGGGTCTTTCCCCGCCGACGATAAGATTCTTCCCGGGTTTGAAGGCTTTTCAACGCTTCCAACGTGGCGTAAACGACATTGAACGGGTTTTGACTTCTCAGGGATTTCGTGAGCACGTCACGAATGCCCACCGCTTCCAAAACGGACCGAGCGCTTCCGCCCGCCAAAACGCCTGTCCCGGGAGCCGCTGGCTTCAGCAAGACTTTACCAGCCCCGAACACACCGATCACATCGTGAGGAATGGTTGTCCCCTTGAGAGGAGCCTTAATAATGGTTTTTTTGGCTTGCAAAACAGCTTTTTGAATGGCGGCCTGAACTTCTTTGGCTTTTCCCATGGCCGCCCCCACGTGACCTTCGCCATCGCCCACCACCACCAACGCGTTGAACGAAAACCGCTTACCACCTTTCACCACTTTGGCCACACGGTTAATGGTGACCACCGTTTCTTTTAAACTTAAACGATCCGCATCAATTTTTGGCACGCACCCCTCCGTTAAAAAACGAGTCCGGCTTCGCGGGCCCCATCGGCAACCGCTTTCACCCGCCCATGGTATGCACGACCACCCCGATCAAAAACCACCCGGTCTATTTTAAGGGACCGTGCTTTTTCCCCAATCGCAAGGCCCACGCTTTTAGCGGCGGGAACCGTCGCTCCGCTGGTGAGCCCTTTTTCCTTAAGATCCGGCGAAAGACTGGAGGCGCTGGCCAACGTACGCCCAGCCCCATCGTCCACCAATTGGACATACATGTGTTTCTGCGATCGACGGACGGACAGACGAGGCCTCTCGGCCGTGCCGGACACGGACTGTCGAACACGAAGACGTCGGAACAACAATTTTTCTTGTGGGCTTTTTTGACTCATTTCTTTCCTCCCGCACCCGCGGCACCCGCCGCGGCCTTGCCCGCTTTTCGGCGAACGGTTTCGTTGATGTATCGAATGCCCACGGGCTCGTTGTTGGCCCAATAAACATCGGGTTTCCGGTAAGCTCGGATTTCCGCCGACACCTGACCGACGGATTCTTTGTCGATCCCTTGGACAATGAGCCCCGTTTGCTTTGCGTCCACGGTGATTTTAATCCCTTCGGGGACCACGTAGTCAATGGGGTGCGAATAACCCAACGTTAAATTCAATTTATTCCCCGTGAGCGTGGCCCGAAACCCCACGCCCCCGATGCGAAGTTCTTTTGAAAATCCCGTGGCAACGCCTTCCACCATGTTCAATAAAAGTTTTCGAAACGTGCCGTGCAACGCTTTTTGAACCAAACTGTCGTTCTTTCGGCTAACGGTCAAAACGTTTCCGCTCGATTCCGCAACGATCCCCGCCGGAAGGTCCCGATGCAACTGCCCCAAGGGCCCCACCACAGACACACGACGCCCCGCCACGGTCACTTTCACTTTGTCGGGGAGAGGAATAGGCTTTCGTCCAAGTCGGCTCATGGAATCACCAGACCTGGGCGATCAACTCGCCCCCGAGTTTTTGTTTCCGAGACCGATGATCGGTCATCAAGCCTTTCGACGTGGAAACGATGGACATCCCCAAGCCGCCTCGGACTTTAGGGAGCTCATCGCACCCGCGATAAACACGCAACCCCGGCCGGGACACACGACGCAATCCCTCGATCACCCGGGCCTTGTTCGGCTGATATTTCATAAAAATTCTGAGGACGCCCTGCTTCCTGTCCGGAAGGACCTTGTAATCCGCGATGTACCCTTCTTCTTTTAAAACGTGAGCGATCTCTTTTTTGACATGGGACGCCGGTAAATCCACCCGTTCTTTCATCTTATGGTTGGCGTTGTTAATCATGGCGAGCATATCGCCGATAGGGTCGGTTGTCATAATCTCCTCTGTGATCTCTTGAAACAGAATTCTGTTCTTAACTTTCCAAATAAAAACATTTTTAAAAATGGATCCCGGCTTTCGCCGGGATGACGAGAGACTTCGAACTCTACCAGCTGGCTTTCACCACACCGGGGAGTTCGCCCCGCAAGGCCATGCTTCTGAAACAAATTCGGCAAAGCCCAAAATCCCGGTAGAAAGCCCGAGGACGGCCACAGAGACGGCATCGGTTTCGGAGTCTGCCGGCGAATTTAGGGGGTTTTCGAGTTTTTGCTACCCAAGCACGTGTCGCCATAACGCTCCTTTAAGCCGGGACACCGGACGAGGCCGGGACCGGAACTTCTGGTGTTTCGGTTTTCAATTTTTTAAACGGCATCCCCAACAAGCCCAAAACATCTCGCACCGGTTCGTCTTTGGAGCCCGTCGTCACGATCGTGATGTTCATCCCGCGAGGTTTGTCGGATTTATCCAAGTTGATCTCTGGAAAAACATATTGTTCCGTGAGGCCCAAATTAAAATTCCCATGACCATCGAACCCACGACGGGGATCCAAGCCTTGAAAATCCCGAATACGCGGAATGGCCATATTGATCAGACGATCCAGAAAATCCCACATACGATCGCCCCGCAACGTCACCCGAACGGCGATGGGCATGCCTTGCCTCAATTTAAAGTTTGAAATGGCCTTCTTGGCCCGGCGAACCTCGGGCTTTTGGCCTGTAAAAGCCGCCAACTCTTCGGCCGCCAAGTCCACCACTTTGGCATTTTCGCGGGCTTCCGACAAGCCTATATTTATAACCACTTTCGTAAACCGAGGCACTTGGAAACGATTGCTCCAGTTCATCCGCTTCAACATCTCCGGAACAACGGCGTCCCGGTAGGACTTTTTTAGACGGGGTTGATAGTTATCGGTCACAGGTAGAGTCTTCCTCATTCGATTTTTTGGGGGCGGTGTCCGTCACAATCAGCCCACCATTTCGCCGCAGGATCGGCACAAACGCGCTTTGGTTCCATCGGACAGAGCCCCGGATTTGGCCCGCCCGGCTCGCCCACATTTGGGGCAAATCAAGAGCACACGACTCATGGGAAGGTAGGCCTCTTTGTCCTGAATCCCTCCCGGTTTTTGCGGGGAACCTTTGGCGTGTTTTTTAACCAAATTCCGTCCCGACACCAGCACTCGATTTTTCGAGCGGTCCACATCCATCACCTCTCCCTCTTTGCCACGGTCTTTACCGGAGAGAATGCGTACTTTGTCTTTTTTTCGAATAGAGGCCAGAGACATGGATCAGACCACCTCGGGGGCCAACGAAATAATTTTTAAAAAATTTTTCTCGCGCAATTCTCGAGCGATGGGACCAAAAATACGGGTTCCCTTCGGCTCTCCTTCCTCGTTGATAATCACCGCGGCGTTGTCATCGAAACGAACGTAACTCCCATCGGCTCGACGCCGTTCTTTCACGGTTCGAACGATCACGGCTTTCACCACTTCACCTTTCTTAATGCCACCGTCCGGAATGGCCGTTTGAACCGACGCGGTCACTTGATCCCCTAAAAACGCGTAACGGCGACGAAAACCGCCTTTCATACGAAACACGCGAATAAACCGGGCCCCGGAATTGTCGGCCACTTTTAAAATACTGCGCTCTTGAATCATGGTTGACCCTCCGTGGGAATTTCAGCCCCTTGGGTCCCATCGGCTTTTTTAATCACCGACACCAACCGCCAGCGTTTCAACTTCGAGGTGGGACGGGTTTCCATCACGCGGACGCGGTCCCCGGTGTGACATTCGTTGTTATCGTCGTGGGCGTAAATTTTCAAAGACCGAAGCAACACCTTGCCGTATTGCCGATGGCGCAAGCGCCGCTCCACCACCACCACACGCGTCTTGTCCATTTTGTCGGACAGGACAACCCCTTCCAACACCTTCCGTTCAGAACGAATTTCTGTTGTGCCACTCACGCCGAAACCCCCTTCTGCTTCAAAAATGTCAACGCCCGCGCGATGTTTTTTCGGGTCGCGCGAATTTCCCGGGGATTTTTGAGAGGGGCGGTGCTGTTCTTGAATTTCAACTGAAACAAGGTTTCCCGACTCTCCCGCAGTTTCACTTGGAGTTCATTCACCGTTAATTCCGAAAAAGACACTTCTTCTTTTTTTTTGGCCATGGGTCCGTCCTAGAAATGGTCTCGCGTCACGAAACTGCAACGGATCGGGAGCTTGTGTCCCGCCAAAACGATCGCTTCCCGTGCCACGGCTTCCGTCACTCCTTCAATTTCAAAAAGGATACGTCCCGGCTTCACCACCGCCACCCAAAACTCGGGATTCCCTTTCCCTTTTCCCATGCGTGTTTCCGCGGGCTTTTTGGACACGGGCTTATCGGGGAAAATACGAATCCAAACTTTTCCGCCTTTCTTTAAACACCGCATCAACGTCACTCGAGCGGATTCGATTTGACGGGCCGTGATCCAATGGGACTCCATGGCTTTCAACCCGAATTCCCCAAAGGACACAAAAGCACCGCCCTTGGTTCGTCCCTTCATGCGACCCCGATGGGATTTACGGTATTTGACTCGCGTGGGCATTAACATGACTTATTCCACACTCCCTTCACGCTTGCGCGCTTCGTCTTCTTCTTCCTGAATTTTGCTCATGACTTCTTCTTCCAAAACTTCCGCTTCAGCCCGGGGTTCCAAAGACACCACCGGTTCGGGTGTCACCAAACCGGCCTCTAATTTTCGAGCCAACTCTTCTTTCTCTTTTTCCTCAATCACCCGGACTTCTTCCATCAAATCCGCGTCGGTTTTTCGGAAAAGTTCTTTCTTAAAAACCCACGCTTTCACACCGATCAGTCCCATGTTGATTTTTGCTTCGGTGGTGCCGTAATCGATATCGGCTCGAAACGTCTGAAGGGGCACCCGCCCCTCTTTAAGCCACTCGGTGCGAGCGATTTCAGCCCCGCCCAACCGACCGGCCACTTGAATTTTTATCCCAAGGGCCCCACCCTGCATGGCCCGTTCGATGGAACGCTTCATGGCCCGACGAAACCCCACCTGTTTTTCCAATTGCATGGCCACGCCTTCGGCCACCAACTGAGCGTCGGTTTCAGGTCGTTTTATTTCAATGATTTGGACCGCGGTCTTCAACCCAGTCATTTCTTCCACCACCGAGCGAATCCCTTCGATGTCGGCCCCTTTTTTCCCAATGACAAGACCCGGGCGAGCGGTAAAAATATTAACCCGAAGGTACTTCCCCGTTCGCTCAATGCCGATGCGAGACACCGCGGCCAACTTGAGACGAGCCTTCAGGAATTTCCTGATTTTAAAATCTTGCTCAATCAGTTCCGGCATTTCTTTGAGGTTCAACCATTTGGAGTCCCATTCGCGGATGTACCCCAATCGAATGCCTTTCGGATGTGTTTTATGACCCATAAATTAATTTTGATCTTTGATGTTCGGGTTCGGGCTGTTCTTCAACGGCCAAACATCAGAGCGATTTCTCCTTTTATAAAAATTTCAAAAATCGTAAAACTGGTTTTTAAACAACGTTTTTACAAACCGGATCCCGGCCTTCGCCGGGATGACGAGCCAAAAAGTATTCTTTTTGTCTCCCCGCACTCGCTGTTTTCCGGCCGCACGGACAACAATGGACTCCCCGGTTGTCGGAGAAATCTCACCTATTTCTGGTGGGATTTCTGGTCGCTCACCACGATGGTCAGGTGGCAGGTCTTTCGTTTAAATTGAGCCCGGGCCCCCATGGCTTTGGGCATCACCCGCTTGAGAGCCGGTCCGTGATTGACCCAAGCCTTCGACACTTTCAATCGAGCGGGGTCTGTGCCCGGACCCGCGTTGGCCACAGCACTTTTGAGTGTTTTTCCAACCAACACACGGGAAACGCGAGGGACCCAAGGCAACATTCCCATGGCGTCCAAAACAGACTTTCCCCGGATTAGTTTTAAAACCTGCCCCACCTTAAGGTAGGAATAACGAGCAAACCGTGAATGCGACACCGATTCCATAGGATCCTCTTTACGTTTTGGATGCGGATTCTTTCGTATGCGCCTCGCCATGGCCCCTGAAATACCTCGTCGGCGCGAACTCCCCGAGCTTGTGCCCCACCATCTGCTCGGTCACATAGACCGGGTGATGCTTTTTCCCGTTATGAACGGCGAACGTGAACCCCACAAACCCAGGAGCGATCATACTGGCTCGGGCCCACGTTTTAATGGGTTTCTTTTCTCCGGCTTTCTTCATGACGTCCACCTTCTCAATCAGGTGGTGGTCAATAAAAGGTCCCTTCTTTTTAGAACGAGACATGACGGCTCCTTACGCTTTTTCCGCGGCGTTTTGTCGCCGTCGAATAATCATCCAGTGATGCCCCTTCGGCGTTCGAGTTTTGTAGCCTTTGGCGGGCTGGTTCCATGGGGACCGAGGCTGATTGTTCCCTTTTGATTTTCCTCGACCGCCCCCGTGAGGGTGATCCACGGCGTTCATGGCCGTTCCTCGCACGTGAGAACGAAACCCTCGATGACGGTTCCGTCCGGCGTTTCCGATGGTCAAATTTTCGTGTTCCACGTTCCCCACCTGACCGATGGTGGCCATGCAAATGTCCGGGACCATGCGAATTTCACTGGACGGCATTTTTAACGTGGCGTAGCCGTTTTCTCGAGCCATGATCTGGATGGACGCCCCGGCCGACCGAGCCATTTGGGCTCCGTTCCCGGGGATCAATTCCACCGCGTGAACCACGGTCCCCAAAGGGATGGCGTTGAGAGGCAAAGCGTTGCCCACCTTAATTTCAGCCTTCGGACCGCTCATCACCACATCGCCGACTTTCAGACCCGCGGGCTGAATGATGTAGCGTTTCTCTCCGTCCCGGTAATGAAGAAGAGCGATGCGAGAACTTCGGTTGGGATCGTATTCGATGGAAGCCACGGTCGCGGGAACACCGGGTTTGTTCCTCTTAAAATCAATCAAACGGTAACGACGCTTGTGCCCGCCCCCACGGAAACGAACCGTGACGGACCCGGTGTTGTTGCGTCCGCCCGTTCGAGGACGAGGCTCGAGCAAGGATTTTTCCGGAGCTTTTTTGGTGAGCTCGCTAAAATCTTCCACCGTGATCATCCGCCGCGAGGGCGTGTAGGCTTTGAACGTTTTCATCGGCATGGCGATTGTCCTCTGTTATTAACCTAAAAACGGAAATTGTTTTCTGTGTCGTCTTTCCGGCGAAGGCCGGAACCCAGTTTGTAAAATTGTTGCTTAATAACCAGTTTGAATTCCTAGATTCCGGCCTTCGCCGGAATGACGAGCCTTTTTTGCCTTAAGTTACTGGCATTGCCCTTGGCCCCCCTTTTTCAAAGGGGGGGACATCCTTTGGGCATCAACTCGCTTGGGGCTCAGCCCATTTAATCTCTTGGCCTTTTTGAATCGTCACCACGGCCTTTTTCCAATCGGATTGATACCCCGTCCTCTGACCACGACGACGCATTTTCCCGGGCATGTTCGCGGTGTTGACGGCTGTGACTTTCACGTTAAAAACAGCCTCCACAGCTTCTTTCACTTGGCCTTTGGTGCTGTTCGGGCCCACTTCAAAAACGTATTTGTTTTGTTCTTTTAATTGAGTGGTTTTTTCTGTCACCAACGGACGACGAAGGATTTCGGTCCAGGGCAAAGTCATGACGCCACCTCGGTGGATGTTTTATCGCCCAACCGTTCCGTCAGCTCTTCCAAAGCTTTTTGCGTAACGATTAAGTCGTCTCCCAAAAGGGCTTCGTAACTGGTGAGATCTCTGGCCCGGAAAAGACGCAGATTGGGAATGTTTTTAACCGCCCGCAAGGTCACGGCGGAAAGGGCGTCCACCACCACAACGCTTTTTGAGGAAACCCCCAAACCCTTGATCAACGCCACGGCCAATTTCGTTTTAGGTTCGCTCACATCAAATTTGTCCACCACACTCAGTTTCCCTTCACGAACAAACCCCGAAAGAACCGTTCTTAAGGCCGCTCGTCGCTTGGCGGGAGGAACGGCTTGGACATAAGACCGCGGTTGAGGACCAAACGTCACGCCACCTCCACGCCATAAAGGGGACCGCGTGGACCCGGATCTGGCTCGACCCGTTCCTTTTTGCTTCCAAGGCTTTAACCCGCCCCCGGACACTTCGCCTCGGGTTTTGGTGGCGTGGGTTCCCCGCCGTTCGTTGGCGAGATAGGCCGTCACCACTTCGTGCACCAAGGCTTGAGATCCCTTGGCGTTAAAAACATTTTCGGCCAATTGAACCGATCCCACGTTCTCTTTTTTACTGTTCAAAACATTTAAGGTTAATGACATGGTTCCTCTTATTTCGCCGGCTTCGCGGGAGCTTTCGCGCTCTTGACGGCGGCCTTGACAGATTTTTTTGACACCGCGGAGATTTTGGGAGCCCGACGCGGTCGGGTGGTCTTGTAAACACTCACGCACCCACCGTTGGGCCCGGGAACAGACCCCTCAATCAACATCACGTTGCTTTCAGGGTCAACGGACACAACGTTCAACCGTTGGGTTGTCCCTGTTTCAGCCCCCATGTGCCCAGGGCCTCGTTTTCCAGGCCAAACCCGCTCACGGCCACTGGACCCGGGAGCTCGCCATCGGTCGGACTGACCGTGGGTTTGAGGACCCCCTTTGAATCGGTGCCGCTTAACAGCCCCGGCGAACCCTTTCCCTTTAATCGTTCCTGAAATATCCACCACATCGCCCGTTTGAAATTGCTCCACGCGAACGACCATCCCTGGTTCGAACCCGTCCACGTTGGGAAGACGGAATTCTTTCAACCATCGGTGAGGGAGAACACCCGCTTTTTTGTAGTGCCCTAAAGCCCCTTTGGAAACGTTCTTCGCTTTCGCGTTTCCAAACCCCACTTGAATCGAGGCGTAACCATGCGTCTTCAGATCTTTCACTTGGACAACATCGCAAGGCCCGGCTTCCAAAACAGTCACGGGGACAACTTCTCCCCGAGAATTAAACACACGGGTCATGCCCACTTTACGAGCCAAAATGGCTTTTATCAGAGGAACGACTTTCTGGGGGACGACCACCACATCTTCGGTTTTTGAGGTTTCGATTGTTTCGCTCATGGCTCTCTTAGGCGTTCAGTTTGATGGCCACATCAACACCAGCGGGGAGATCCAACTTCATCATCTCTTCCACTGTTTTTGCGGTGGGTTCCAAAATATCTATTAACCGTTTGTGAATTCTCATTTCGAATTGTTCCCGGGATTTCTTGTCCGTGTGCACGGACCGGTTGACCGTGTATCTTTTGATTTGAGTGGGCAACAGCACAGGACCCGCCATGGCCGCCCCCGTGCGTTGGGCCGTTTCCACAATACGGGACAAAGAATCGTCCAGCATGCGGTGATCGTAAGCCCTCAAACGAATGCGTATTTTTTGTTGGGGAGAAACATTCGGGGCGGTCATGTCAATTCACCGAAAAGGCGTATTCCCAACCGCCTCCCATTTGTTCGTCTCGTATTTCAAAAACAATCATGTGGCATCGTTGCATCATTTCTCCGCTCAACGTTTTCTTATCCATGTTACTGAAGGATGTCCGTGACCACGCCAGCGCCCACGGTGTGGCCGCCTTCTCGAATGGCGAACCGCACGTTCTTTTCCAACGCCACCGGCGTGAACAACTCCACTTCGATCTCCACGTTGTCCCCGGGCATCACCATCTCCACCCCAGACTTCAACGTCAAGCTCCCCGTCACGTCCGTCGTCCGCACATAAAACTGCGGCCGATACCCATTGAAAAACGGCGTGTGTCGCCCGCCTTCTTCCTTGTTCAGTATATACACCTGCCCCTTAAACTTCTTGTGCGGTTGAATGCTCCCGGGAGCCACAATCACCTGCCCTCGCTCCACTTGCGTCTTGTCGATACCCCTCAACAAGATCCCCACGTTGTCCCCCGCTTGCGCTTCGTCCATGATCTTTCGGAACATCTCAATCCCCGTCACCACGCTCTTGCGGGTGTCCGTGATCCCCACGATCTCCACCGCGTCCCCCACCTTCACGCTTCCACGCTCGATTCGGCCCGTCGCCACCGTCCCTCGGCCCGTGATCGTGAACACGTCTTCCACCGACATTAAAAACGGCTTGTCCAATTCCCGCTTCGGGTCCGGGATCGCTGTGTCCAACGCTTCCATCAACTTCAGAATCGCCGGCTCCCCGATCGGGCTTTGGTCCCCTTGCATCGCTTTCAAACTGCTCCCCCGGATCACAGGCACCGTGTCCCCAGGAAAATCATACTTCTTCAGAAGATCACGAACCTCGATCTCCACCAAGTCCAACAATTCCGGATCGTCCACCGAATCCACCTTGTTCAAAAACACCACCAAGTTCGGCACGTTCACCTGCCGCGCCAACAACACGTGCTCCCGCGTCTGCGGCATAGGACCGTCCGCCGCGCTCACCACCAAAATCGCCCCGTCCATCTGGGCCGCCCCGGTGATCATGTTCTTAATGTAGTCCGCGTGACCCGGGCAGTCGATGTGCGCGTAGTGTCGCTTCTCCGATTCGTATTCCACGTGCGACACAGCGATCGTCACGATCTTGGAGTCGTCCCGCACCGTTCCGCCCTTCGCGATGTCTTGGTAACTTTTCACTTGGGCTTTTCCCTGCTTGCTCAGCACTTGCAAAATGGACGCCGTCAACGTGGTCTTGCCGTGATCCACGTGACCGATCGTTCCGACGTTCACGTGAGGTTTCGTTCGTTCAAACTTGGGTTTTGCCATGATTGAGCTCCTTTTGTCTTTTTTTAAAATAAGCTGGGAATCGGGATTGAACCGACGACCTCACCCTTACCAAGGGTGTGCTCTACCAACTGAGCTATCCCAGCAAAAAAATGACGTCCGGCCATTGTATCAAAAAAACAAGGTTCGGGCGAAAAGATTATTCAAAAAATTCTGCCGGACTAGGATTCGAACCTAGACGACCAGGTTCAGAGCCTGGCAGGCTACCGTTACCTCATCCGGCAATAGGGGATTGCTTAAAAAACTATTTGCTGGCGGTTTTAGCGGCGACCAGAGCGGCTTCGTAATTGGGATGGCTGGTCATTTCCGGAACGTATTCGACATAAGTGACCACGTCTTGGGAACTGACAACGAACACGGCCCGAGAGAGGAGACGGAGCTCCTGAATGAGCGTTCCGTAGGCTTTTCCGAAAGAAGCGTCTTTGTGATCGGAAAGGGTCTCAATGTTTTTGATGTCAGCGACTTGGCAAAAACGTCCCTGAGCAAAGGGGAGATCCATGCTCATCAAAATAACTTGAACACCGGGGAGGTTCGCAATGGATTGATTAAACTTTCGGGCTTCTTGATCGCAAACCGGCGTGTCTAACGATGGAACAGAAATGATCAAACGGGTTTTGCCCGAAGAAGAAGCCAACGTCACCGCGTTGAGAGATCCACCCAAAACCGAAAATTCCGGGGCTTTTTGACCTACTTTGACTTCCGATCCGATCAGTGTTAAGGGGTTTCCTTTAAAGGTGGTACCACCGCGACGTTCTGTTTCCATGGTCATTCCTCCTCAGATTTTAAAAAAAAGGTTACAGATTTTCAATGGTTGATCGTAATCTCTGAAGCGATCGCTCCTTCCCAAGCACCTCCAACATATGGAAAAGACTGGGGCCTTGGGTTCTCCCAGACACAGAAACGCGAATGGGGTGAAACACCGCCGCGTTTTTGATTCCTTGGGCTAAAGCCACCGCTTTGGAAGCCTCTTCTGTGGCCAAGGCCGAAAAAACGGGTAACGCTTCGAATTGAATCAAGACGATTTTCAATAAATCCGCCACCCCGGGCTTTTTTAAAACTTTTTCAACGGAAACCGGATCGTAGTCCACGTCTTTAAAAAAGAATTCGATGAGCCTTGGAACGTCCGCGAGCAATTTCACTTTTTCATGTTCCAACGCCAACGCCGCCTCTATTTCTCCTCGACGGGAATCTTCTTGTCCGGCCAAAAACCCGGCCGCACGAATGAACGGCAGAGACCGATCGGTCAACTCTTTAAGCGACATTTTTCGAACGTATTCCCCATTCATCCACAAATGCTTTGTCGGATCAAAAATAGCGGGACTTTTCCCACACCGTTCAATGGAAAACTTTTCCACCAGTTCCGTTTGGGAAAACAATTGCTGACTGTCTTCGGTGGCCCAGCCCAGCAAAGCCAAATAGTTACGAACGGCTTCGGGAAGAAACCCAGCCTGCTCGTATTCTTGAACGGACGTGGCTCCATGCCGTTTGGACAACCGACTGCCGTCGGGCCCCAAAATCATGGACAAGTGAGCGTACCGCGGAGGCACCCACCCGAGCGATTGGAAACACAACACCTGCCGGGGGGTGTTGGATAAATGGTCGTCCCCACGAATCACGTGCGAAATAGCCATGGCCTGGTCGTCCACCACACAAGCGAAATTGTAGGTGGGAACACCGGACGTTTTCAAAATCACAAAATCTTCAATGAGGGCGTTTTCGAATTTCATGGGCCCTCGAACGATATCGTCAAACTCCGTCACGCCCTCCCATGGGGTTTTAAAACGGACACTAAATTTTCGCCCCTCAGCGGCCCGGGCCTCTCTCTGGGAAACCGTCAGGGACCGGCAGGTTCCATCGTATTTCGGGGGCCGTTTTAACAATTGGGCTCGCTCCCGCATTTTATCCACTTCTTCGGGTGTGCAGTAACAAGGGTAGGCTTTCCCTTCGGCCACCAACCGATCCACGGCTTTGTGATAAAGATCCAAGCGTTTCATTTGGAAATAAGGACCGTAGGCCCCGCGGTCCACCGTGCCGATTTCAGATGGGGAAGGCCCCTCGTCCCAATCCAACCCCAACCATTGCATTCCCTTAAAAATAGCCTCCACAGACTCAGCGGTGGAACGCACCTCATCGGTGTCTTCGATGCGGAGGATGAAGACCCCCCCCATGTGCCGAGCGAACAGCCAATTAAAAAGGGCCGTGCGAGCCCCGCCGATGTGGAGGAACCCCGTGGGGGATGGAGCGAAACGAACGCGAACCTTGTCCATTAGTAAATGATCTTGTTGAGGGGGTATTCGATGATCCCCTCGGCCCCCGCGCGTTTGAGGGCGGGGATTTTCATTTTCACTTCTTTCTCAGGCAAAATCACTTCAATGGCGATCCACCCTTTTTCGGTGAGTTGCGAAATGGTGGGTCGTCGGAGGGCACTTAAAACGGAGGTGATGGCCTTTAGGTTCTCTTCTTTTAAATTCAACTTAAGGCCCACATACCCTTCGGCGGCCAAGGCCCCTTTCAGAAGGATGGAAAGGTTTTCAATTTTCTCACGCTTCCAAGGGTCGGCCCAAGCGTTCTTGTTGGCGATCAAACGGGTGGACGAGGTGAGCAATTCGTCCACGATGCGCAACCGATTGGCCCGCAGGGAAGATCCGGTCTCGGTCAATTCCACAATGGCGTCCACAAATCGCCCGGCCTTGGCTTCGGTGGCTCCCCAAGAAAATTCGACTTTAGCCTTCACCTTGTTTTTCGCAAGATACTTTTTAACGATGTTCACCACTTCCGTGGCGATGCGTTTCCCTTCCAAATCTTTCACGGACTTTATGGAAGAGGCTTCGGGCACAGCCAACACCCACCGCACCGGTCGAAAACCTGATTTGGCGTAAACCAATTCACAAACCTCATGAACCTTCGCCCCAGATTCCAAAATCCAATCATGACCCGTTAACCCCGCGTCAAACACCCCCTGTTCCACATAACCAGCCATTTCCTGACTACGAACCAACATAATTTCCAATTCCTCATCGTCGCAAGAGGGAAAATAAGACCGATCGGAAGCGTTCACCCGCACACCGGCCTTCTTAAAGAGTTCAATAGTGGATTCTTGCAAACTTCCCTTGGGCATTCCCAACTTCAATTTACGCATAGCGTTTCCCCTTTCGTTTCCCAACCGTCATTTTAGGTCCCTCACCCTGCCCTCTCCCAAGAGGAGAGGGAAAAACATAATTTCCTTCCCCTCTTGGGGGAAGGTGGCCCGAAGGGCCGGATGAGGGCTGAGTTGTTGCGGTTATTCTAGCAAATCCGGCCCACTTATTTGCTTAATGCCTTTGGAATTTTATATATTACAAAAAATGTAATAAATAACGGAGACCCCATGAATCCTCCCCAAAAACGACAATTCGTAAACTTCTGTTGTTACAAATTGGATCCCGCTTGGAGGCGTCTTTCCGTTGAACACCGAAACGCCGGAAAAGAAGAATTTCGTCAAACAGCCGAAGGGTTTTCCAACCGGTTGATCGTGCGGAATTATTCGATGTTTGGTTACCGAGCCGAGGTGGATTTTCTCACGTGGCGAATCGCCGATCGTCTGGAAGATTTTGAGGAAATGTCGGGGGCTTTGGCAAAAACCGTTTTGGGAAGCCACCTGTCCACCCCGCACTCGTTCCTGTCCCAGTCAAAACGGTCCACCTACGTGGACAAACTGAGCCCGGAACACGCTCACCAACGGGCGTTCATCGCCCCGGGAAAATATCGCTATCTTTTCGTTTACCCCTTCGTTAAAATCCGCGAATGGTATCTGCTCCCCATGGCCGATCGTCAAAAAATGATGGACGAACACATCGAGGTGGGCAACCGTTTTCCCTCGGTCAAACTAAACACCACCTACTCGTTCGGTCTGGACGATCAAGATTTCGTGGTGGCCTTTGAATCGGATTCCCCCTCGGATTTTCTGGATTTGGTCATGGCTCTGCGGGAAACCCAAGCCAGTCGTTACACCCTGCGGGACACCCCACTTTTCGCCGGCGTCCACCGCCCGTTAAACGAAATCCTCGCTCTCCTGGGGTGACTTAAAAAACCTTTCTATTTCCGCCTGACAATTCGATCGTCCCGAGTGCTTGTTTCTCCGAGACCAACCGGCGTTCATCCTAAATGTTCAGGCACTCTTATAAAAGAGATAAATCTTTTGAACCTCTTGACCCAAGGCGCCGGTCTCCACCCGAACGAGGCCGCCCGGGAGGGCCCAGATAATAGTGAGAAAAGCCAAACGATTTGCGAAATTCCAATCGGTCTGATTTAATCCAAAGAAAATAAGAGACTGCTCTTTGCTTGAACTCAAAACAGAAGAAAACTCCTCCCTAGAAATGAATCCCAAATGAGAAATTTTTTCAAATCCATCGGTTGGGTTTCCTTCAGGATCAGGAACTGTGTTCCTGTCATGCTCCAGCAACAAAGAATGAAGAATTGGCATCACATCCTCGCGCGCGACATCACCACGCCTATGGAGGAGTGGAGCCTCGACCACAAAAGAGACTTCCCTATCAACAGCATCTTCATCAGAACGAAGGGCACGATTGACTTGCTTAATATTCTCCAGCTGGGTCTTCTCTTCAGAGCTCAGTTTGTCATAAGAAGAATCCATCATATTCTGGGTTATGTGAATAAAAATGGCTTCCATCCTTTTTTTGCCACCCGCCAGCCCCATCGCCCTATTCGAAGCCCAAGAAACCGGCGTTAAATTGGCATGGATTAGCCTTTGACTATTATACCCCTCCGCGTAACCATTCAGCTCCGCCGCAATTGCTGAAGGATCCGAAGCGGAGGAAAACTTCGCCATCACCGCTTCAATATAATGGAGATCTAGGTTTCGCAACGCCTCCGCCCTCGAACCAGGACTCTCTGATTGAATACGATCTCCCCGTTCTGGAACAAAAACAGTCCCTCCCAGTGCATGAAGCAGACCCGTTAATCCGTAAATTTGTTTTCGAAATATCTTTTTTTGGTCTTCAGCCTCTGGGACTATTGCATCAAAAAAATACTTCAGCCGATTGACAATGGTAAGGGCCAAATCATCCTGAAAATAGGGCAAAGAATTCCTTTTGCGCAATTGAGTATAGAGTTCTTCCATCGCCGTTTCTTCGTTCAACAGTCGAGAAATAATATCATTGTCTTCTAAGGGCCCCAAACGACGTCCCTGGTTTGGATCACGACGAGAAGGAGTAGGTCCTCCGAGCAGATGACGGACTCGCTCATCCACAAAAGTTTGTTTTGTCTCGGTCTCCCCGGTTTCTCGCAAGTCCTCCCACCGTTTTTGCACCATGGCTTCTAGATTTGAGCTCTTGCTCACGAATTTTACTGCGTGAATCGTCACCAATCGCTCCAAAAAGAAATCCTGTTTAGTTGGAATAACTAAGCCCTCCTCCGCCAGCGCCCTGTTTTCAACGGACACAATTAACCGCGACTGTTTGCTTATCTCTTGTTCCTGTGCAAGAATTCCCGAAAAGGAAGTATCTACAGGCACCGTATTTATCGCCCCACTCAAAGAGGGAACCTTTTTGTGGGGGGGATCTATAATAACCACAGCACTATCGCCAAGGCCCTCTGTTGCTTGTCTCTGCGCAATAATTGCCCTTTGTGCTGCAATAGGATCCGTTATTCTTAAAGCACTTCTGATAGAGTTGTCTTCAGACAACGTCGGCAATCCCTTGTGAATATCCCGAGACAGGACCACAACCCTAGCCCCCTTAGGGAGGTTTGTCACTGTGGTAATAACTGGGAAGTATGGTTTCT
>Ga0247840_10002516_pt1 | contig 32604 bp, 23 predicted proteins | sample LaCruzMarch2015__FD_192404 | JGI IMG/M metagenome (GOLD analysis project Ga0247840, IMG submission 192404) | Freshwater microbial communities from meromictic Lake La Cruz, Castile-La Mancha, Spain - LaCruzMarch2015_17m | ecosystem: Environmental > Aquatic > Freshwater > Lake | place: Spain...
AGACCGGGGTCATCGCCACGCTGCGCCAGGACCTGCTCAACGACCCGCGCAACCGCGAGATCATCGTCTACGGCGCCCACCGCCTGGACCGCGCCTGGTTCGCGGCCATGCGCGCGCGCGCGGACCTGGGCTTCCTCCTGCCCCGCACGCGCAGCATCAACGCCACCATCGACCTCCTGGACCAGGCGCAGCGCCCCTATGAAGCGCTCGACCTGATCCCGACCGCCCCCGGCGACCCCCTGCTGCCGCCCGGCCTGCCCTCCCCCGCCCACGCGGACCAGGTGCTGCTGACCGCGACCCTGGCCGAGCGGATCGGCGTCTCTCCCGGATCGCCCCTGACCGGGGTCGTGCGCCGCACCCGCAACGGCACCCCGCAGGCCGCCCGGTTCACCCTGACCGTCATCGCCGTCATCCCGCAAGCGAGCCTCGCCCGCGAGGCGGTCCTCACCCACCCGGACCTGCTGGTCGCCGCCGAGGACTACCGCGACGGCCTGGGCGCGGACCTCAGCGACGCGGACCTGCGCGGCGGCGTCGTCGGCGAGCGTGCCGAGTACGCGGGCGCCCGTGTCTATGCGCGGGACCTGGACGGGGTCGACACCCTGGCCGCGGCCATGCGTGACCAGGGGATCGAGGTCCGCACCCAGGCCGAGCGGATCGCCACCGTGCGCGCCTTCGATCGCACCCTCTCCTTCATCCTGCGGGTCATCGCCCTGATCGGTCTCGGCGGCTGCGCCCTGGCCCTGGGCGGCGCGCTCTGGGTGAACGTGGAGCGCAAGCGCCGTGAACTCGCCCTGCTGCGCCTGTTCGGCTTCCCCAACGGCACCGTAGTCCTGATGCCGCTCATCCAGTCCGCCGTGATCGCGGCACTCGCCTTCGCGCTCGCCGCCCTGGCCTACCTGGCCGGCGCCGCCGCCTTCAACCGCAGCCTGGGTCAAAACCTGGCCGGGCAGGGCTATGTCTGCCGGCTGGAGCCCCGGCAGCTCGCCGTCGCCGCCGCGGCCACACTCCTGGTCGCACTCATCGCCGCGCTCGCCGCCGGGTACCGGGCGAGCCGGATCGATCCGGCGGAGGCCTTGCGCGACCTTTAAAGGAGCGGGGGCGTCCCGCCCCCGCGTCCATCGGCAAAGGCTCGGGGCGGGACGCCCCGACTCCTCTCAGGCCGCCTGAGCGGTATAGAGCCACCGCTGGAAGTCGACGAAACAATCGCTGATCTGCGCCGGGCTGCCCAGGTCCGCGATGGCGTCCGTCAATGAATTGCGGTATTTCAGCCGCAGCAGCGGCGTCAGCTTCTCCTTGCCCAGTTCCTCCACGCCCACCCGGACATAGTGCAGCAGCACGAAATCGAGAAAGGCCTGCTGCTTGCCGGTAAAGCGGCTGCTGATGATGACCTTGGCCCGCCCCGCCCGCTCCTCGCGAGTCAGCGGCGCCGCGGCATAGGCGACATAGGCCAGCACATCGAACAGATCGCACCGCTGCGCCTCGATGATCACCTGCATCTCGGCGAGTTGCTCCCGTCCGAACCCCTTCTCCGCCAGCCCCGCGAGCAGCCTGGCACGGGTGTCGGGCAGGCTCCACAGGGTGCGCAGTTCATCCTCGTCCTTGAAGAACTCCGGCAGCCGCCCGAACAGCGCCTCCATGAACTGCTGTGCGGACATGGGCGTGCCATCAGGGTGCCAGAAGGAGGTCACCGTCATGTGCTGTATCGCGCGCGCCTTGCCATCCGCCAACTCCACCCGAATCCTGCTCGTCCGGTCGCAGCGGCACGGTTGAGCCCCGCAGACCGCACAGGGGTCCTTGGACCCGGACGGGCACCGACACGGCGACTGGCCGCACCGATAGCAGGGGACCGGCGGCTCCTCCACACAGGTGCAGGGAGAGGCATGACAGCGAGGGCAGTCTGGCGGCGGCAGCGGCTCGCCGTCCCATTCCGGATCGCTGAAGTGGTGGTGCGCCTTCACGAAGTCATAGATCGTGAAATAGTATTTCCCGTCGTAGAGCCGCGTACCCCGCCCGATGATCTGCTTGAACTCCACCATCGAGTTGATCGGGCGCATCAGCACGATGTTGCGCACATTGCGCGCATCGACCCCGGTGGAGAGCTTCTGCGAGGTGGTGAGCACCGTCGGGATCGTCTTCTCGTTGTCCTGAAAGTCGCGCAGGTACTGTTCGCCCAGAGCGCCGTCGTTCGCCGTCACCCGGTGACAATAATTCGGGTCCGCGACCGTCTTGGCCTGATTGATCAGGTCGCGCACCGCCAGTGCGTGCGCCTGGTTGGCGCAAAAGACCAGGGTCTTCTCACGCGGGTCGAGTTGCGCCATCAGGATCTCGACCCGGCGCCGCTCCCGCTCCCTGATCTCGATGATGCGGTTGAAATCCCGCTCCTCGTAGCGCTTGCCCGGCTCGATCTCGCCCTCCAGGACGGTGTCGTCCGGGGTGTAGACATAGTCATCGAGCGTCGTGGCGATCTGCTTCACCCGAAACGGGGTCAGGAAGCCGTCGTTGATCCCTTCCTTCAGCGAATACACATAGACTGGCTCGCCGAAATAGGCATAGGTGTCCGCGTTGTCCCGGCGCCGCGGCGTGGCGGTGAGCCCCAGTTGCACGGCCGGCGCGAAATACTCCATGATGGCGCGCCAGGTGCTCTCGTCGTTGGCACCGCCGCGATGACACTCGTCGATCACGATGAAGTCGAAGAAGTCCGGCGGATAGTCGCCGAAATAGGGCGACGGCACCCCGTCCTTGGGCGGCCCGCTCATGAAGGTCTGGAAGATGGTGAAGAACAGGCTGCCGTTCTTCGGCACCCGTCCCTTCTTGCGGATGTCGGCCGGTGCGATGCGCACCAGTGCATCCTCGGGGAAGGCGGAAAAGGCGTTGTACGCCTGGTCGGCCAGGATATTGCGGTCGGCCAGGAACAGGATACGCGGGCGGCGGGTCGGCTCGCCTTCCTTCTTCCAGTCGGCCAGGTTCCAGCGGCTGTAAAACAGCTTCCACGCGACCTGAAAGGCGATGAAGGTCTTACCGGTTCCGGTGGCGAGCGTCAGCAGGATGCGCGTGAGTCCATCGGTGATCGCCGCCAGCACCCGCTCGATGGCGAGGTCCTGATAATAGCGGCCCTGAAAATAGCCGCCCCGGTCCTCGAAGGGTACGGCGGCGAAACGGTCGCGCCAGGCGTTCGCGCTCGCAAAGGTCAGGTCCCAGAGTTCCAGCGGGGTCGGCAAGCGGGCGAGTTCGCCCTCGGCCCCCGTCTGCATATCGATGCCGTAAAAGCCCTGGCCGTTGCTCGAATAGGCGAAGCGGACCCGCAGCTTGCCGGCATAGTTCTTCGTCTGCCCGACACCCTCGGTCAGCGGCTTCTCCCAGGACTTGGCCTCCATGGTCGCCAGCTTATAGTTGCGAAACACCAGCACATAGTCCGCAATGAGCGGCTTGCCGCGCCGGCCCTGGCCTTCGATGCGGCCCGGCGTGATCGGATATTCACGCAGGATGCGGCTGCCCTCTACCACCCCCCAGCCGGCGGCCCGCAGCGCCGGGTCGATATACTCGGCTCGGGTGTCTGCTTCATTCACGAAAGCCCCGCCAATCTGTCACGCTCCGCCAGCTCCGCCCGCAGTTGCGCAAGTGCCTGCTCGGCCTGCAGTCGCCCCTGTGCCTCCGCTGCGGCGAGTTGCTCCGCCTCCCGCCAGCCAGGGAGCACAAAGGCGGCGTAGACCGGGTCATCGCGCAGCGTCTCGGGTGCAGGCCGCGTGCACAGGTCGGCCAGCCGGAACTGCAGCCCCGGCAGTACCCGCGAGCGGATCACACCGTCGTCGGGCAGGATCGGGACATAGACACCCGCGGCCGTGCGGGCGAAGAACGCCTGACGCTCGGGCTCGCGATGCAGGATGTAATACTCGGGGACGCCCCCGGCGGCGTATTCGGCCTTCTTCGTGACCAGATCGCGCTCGACGCCGCGACGCTCCTTGTCCGACAGTGCCTCGACACAGAGATCAAACACACCATGGTAGGAGACATCCAGCGGCAGCAGCGGCTGGGGATTGGCATTGCACACGACGCCGAAATCGGGTTTGCGAATCACGGTGCGGCCCGGCAGCGGCAGCCGGAAACCCATCTCGAGGGCCACCATCCGGGCGATGGGCCGGACGCGCAGGAAGTGCTGCAAGACCTCGACGAACCAGGCGTAAACCAGATAGGTCTCGTAGTCGGACACCGGCTTTTCCTCCAGGCGGCCATTGTTCCACTCGTAGTGCCAGTCCGATTGCAGATAATAATCCTTCCAATAGGTCTCTTCCGAGACCCGCAGACCGTCCGCCGAGCGCGGCTCGACGGGCGCCTGGGCCTCAGCCCCTGGCGGGCGCGCGAGCGCGGGGGCCGGGGCCTGGTACGTTGGTGCGGGCTGGGTCGCGGCAGTTGGGCACATGGTGCAAAGGAAAAACAGGATGGGGGCCTGGGGTGAAGCCTAGCACAAGGTCAGTTGCAGGATTCGCGTGACACTCCGCGGACGGCCAAGTATCCGCTGAAAGGTCCCCGTAGGTCGGGTTAGGCGCGCGGCGAGAGGCGCCAAGCAAGAACAGGGGCTTGACGCGCGCCTAACCCGACAGCCGGTGCCGAAATGTCGGGTTACGCTGCGCTAACCCGACCTACGCCACTGACCGCGGACGCCCACCACGGTTTCGGTCAAGTTCACACCAAAACGCCGGGAAGTAGAAGAATTCTCTCACAAAGGCACAAAGACAGAACAGGAATGATCACGCCAAGGCGCCAAGCTCGCCAAGGAAGACCAGGAGATGACCGTGCTGTTGCGGGCCGGACGGGGCATTCGCCCCGTCCGAAACGCTTTCTCTGTGCCCGCGAACCAATGGAGCGGTCCGGCGATGGCATAAACGTTCGGGACGGGGCGAACGCCAGGTGCGGCCCGAGTATTCCCGATGGGTAGAGCGCAGCGAAACCCATCGCCTGCGCCAGAGTCGCCCGGCGCTGCTACCGGGCTGAAAAACCTTGGCGAGCTTGGCGCCTTGGCGTGAGACATCTTCGTTCAACTCGTCCGGGCGTCACGCACTGGCCGGATCAAGCTCTCCGCTGGTATGTGCAGCCCGGCATGGAGCCTGCGAATCATAGGCAGCGTCAGCGGACGCTTGCGGTTGAGTACATCATGGACCCGATTGGGCCGACCAATCATGGGCTCCAGGTCCTTCGCGGTAAGTCCGGCCTGCTCCATGCGGAATTGGATCGCCGCCACCGGGTCCGGCAGGTCCACCGGGAACTGCTTGGCCTCGTAAGCCTCGGCCAGTGTCAAGAGGACCTCGAAGCGCTCGCCGTCCGGCGATGCCGGTTCCGGCTCCTCATCAAAGAAAGCGGCAATCTCGCGCATGGCCGAGCGGTAGTCGTCTTCAGTGCGGATCGGTCGGATGGGCATGTCACAACTCCGTTTCGATGGTTTCTGCATCGATGGTGTCATATTCGGCGTGGGTGCCGATGAACTTGACGTAGAGCGCACCGTACCGGTACGCCACTGCGACGATGAGCCGGTAGGCGTTGCCGCCGATATTGAACACCACCAGCCGGTTCTTGAGGATACTGGCGTTGCGAAACTGCGCCTTGATATCGGCCGGCTGCCGCCAGTCCGCGTTGCGTGCCTCGTCCACCCACGCCTCCAGGTGCGGCTTGGCCCCGGGATGACGAGCCCAGAAATCGCGCAGCACCTTGATCGCGACGATTCGCATGACGGTATCCTAGTCCCGCGGGGGCACTGCCGCAAGTTCCTGCTGGAGGCTCCGTGCAGCGCGCACCTAACCCGACCCGCGGGATTACGCGGAACCCAGATCGCCGCGGAATCCCTTCGCAATCTGCGGGGCGTGGGAACGAGAAAGGTCATGGTCACAAGGTCCCGGGAGCGCCGCACCCCAGTGCGGCGCGGCCTATCGACGACACGCAAGGTCGGAGCGGGTGCGAGATCGCGCCGCACTGGGGTGCGACGCTCCCAGTATCCGATTCGGCCGCCGCGCTTGCTGCCGCTCTGGCTCCGAGCCGGAGATTCGCGCCAAGGCCCAAGAAGGATAAGAATTCTCTCACAAAGGCACAAAGACGCAAAGAAGAATAGGAATGATCACGCCAAGGCACCAAGCTCGCCAAGGAAGACCAGGAGGTGATGGTGCTGTCTCAATTACCTGCCTTCCGGGCGGGGCGAATGCCCGTGCTTGCGGGCCGGACGGAGCATTCGCCCCGTCCGAAACGTTTTCTCCGTGCCCGGTTGGCAAGCTTGACCTATCGAAAAACAGCATTTGATCGCTTGATGAAATCAATAAAATTGATACATGGGACTGAAACATCAGGCATGGCACAAACAGCCGGTATCTTTCGTTTGGCGGGGATATCGGGAAGTTTCTGTCTCCCCTCGTCGGAAACCAACTCGGCACGATGAACGCGGGCCGACGCGATGATCAGAATGTCGTTTTCGCCGACACCTTTGGGATGGTAGCCATCGCCGACGATGCCAAGCAGCTTCTTGATTCGCATCGCCTCCTGGACTACCGTATTGCTGATGTCGAGGCGCTCCAAATTATTGGCCCTAAGCCAGTCACCGCAGTCCGGCGTCTTGTGCGCGACTTCCTCGAAGGCGACATTCGGCATCATCAGCGACTGTTCCTCGATTTGGGTCGCCATCCATTCCCACAAGCCGGGAAACTGCCCCAACGGGTAATTGTCCCAGGCGTGGATCATCGATGAGGCATCAAAGATCGGCATAATGCCGTTCCAACTGATGTAGGTCTTCGATCTTCAGGTTATCGAGATAGCTGCTCGCCTTCGCAAGTGTGATGTGGCGCGCATCCAGTGCATCCAGTACCGTTCGCACATAGGTGTCGCCGAAAACGTGCTTGGGCTCGCGGTGGCGATACATCCGCGATCCACCATCCGCAGACGCAAGGGCCGACCGCCCCCGCCATTCCCGATAGGCCGCGTATTGACTTTGCGTCAAGCGCCCGGCATCCAGAAGCCGGCGCAGGATCACCTCGCCACTGACGCCCCAAGCCTTGCGTGGTCGATCCAGCCAATCGTCATATCCCGTAACGTCTGCGGGTCGCTGCGCATCGGAAATACTCGCCAGAAACAGATCCGGCACCAATAGCTGACCCGCAAACAGGTTGGCGTCGCGCTCCCCACCCTCGGGGGCTTGCATGTCATGTTCATCATCGATCGAACTGGCCCTGTTCAACAGCAAATGGCCCAATTCATGGAAGAGCGTGAAGGTCTGTTGAGTCTCCCGGTTCTGTTTCTTGATGACGATTACCGGGCAGGTGGGATCGTAGAGGACGAAGCCCAGGATCGGGTTCTGTTTGGCAATCTGCCACTTGCCGTTGTACCCATTGCTGCGGAAGACCAGCACACCCTTCGCCTCCACGGCCGCGCGGTAGGTATCGAAGCTGTTCTCATCCGCCAGACTGAGCCACCGGCGGGCGATCCGGGCCGCCTCGCGTGGATCATGCCGGGGCAGATCGGGCGGACTGAACCGGGGCCGGCTCGCCTCGTCCAGGTCTTCGCGCAGGCTGAGATACACGGCACGCTGCTTTTCCACCCGCTCGATCAGCGTCCTGAGCTTGGCTGACAGGTCCGGCTTCCGGTTGGCAAGGGTACGGAACTGGGGCGTGTGCACCTGGGCCTCATCGACCGGACCGGACTCCAGAAAGAACAGCACCCCCCGGCCAAAATACTCCGCGATCTTGCGCAACTGGTTGAACGTCAGACCTGCTTCGCCCGCCATCACCCGCTCGATGGTGGTCGCCGCGATGCCGACCGCGGACGCAAGCTCGCCCGGCGTGATGCCGTGGTCGGCACAGCACCAGGCAATGCGTTCGGGGTTGATCGACTGGATGGGCTCCATGGCCGTGAGTCTATCAGGTCATGGTCACAAGGTCCCTACCGGGAGTGCCGCGCCCCAGTGCGGCGCGTTTGATAACCCTGGTCCACACCAAGGCGCCAAGCTGTTGTAAGGTGGATAAGGCGCGCGGCACGGTACCGGGGAGCGCGCACGGCGGTCGGGCGCGCCGCATCTACGAAGCGCCGTCCCGTCGAGCGACGCGGGCTGACCGCGGGCGCCCGCCACAGTCTCGGTCAAGTTCACACTAAGCCGCCAGGAAGGTTAAGAATTCTCTCACAAAGGCACAAAGACACGAAGAAGAATAGGAATGATTAGGCCAAGGCGCCAGCAAGGATAAGAATTCTCACGCAAAGGCGCAAAGACGCAAAGAAGATAAGAATGATCACGCCAAGGCGCCAAGCTCGCCAAGGAAGACCAGGAGATGACGGTGCTGTCCCAATCACCTGCCTTCCGGGCCGGGCGGGGCGAATGCCCGTGCTTGCGGGCCGGACGGGGCATTCGCCCCCGACCGTAACGTTCTGTCCGGGCTCGCGAAGAATTCTCTCACAAAGGCACAAAGGCACAAAGGCACAAAGGCACAAAGAAGAATAGGAATGATCACGCCAAGGCGCCAAGCTCGCCAAGGAAGACCAGGAGATGATGGTGCTGTCTCAATCACCTGCCTTCCGGGCCGGGCGGGGCGAATGCCCGTGCTTGCGGGCCGGACAGGGCATTCGCCCCGTCCGAAACGTTTTCTCCGTTCCCGCGAACCAATGGAGCGGTTCGGCGATGGCATAAACGTTCGGGACGGGGCGAATGCCCCGTCCCGCCCGGGGAATTCTCACGCAAAGGCGCAAAGACGCAAAGAATAGGAATGGTCACGCCAAGGCGCCAAGCTCGCCGAGGAAGACCAGGAGGTGATGGTGCTGTCTCAATCACCTGCCTTCCGGGCCGGGCGGGGCGAATGCCCGTGCTTGCGGGCCGGACGGGGCGTTCGCCCCGTCCGAAACGTTTTCTCGGGGCTGGCGAACCAATAGACCGGTTCGGCGATGGCATAAACGTTCGGGACGGGGCGAATGCCCGTCCCGCCCGGGTGCTGGGGCTGTCCCAATCACCTGCCGAGTGAGTTGCCCAGCGCCGATACCACACTGGAACACCTTGGCGAGCTTGGCGCCTTGGCGTGAGACATCTTCTTTCCCGGCTCCTGCCGACGCTTACAGTTGACCGGTAAAGGCTTCGTTCAGGAGCGACTTCTTCAGTGCGTCGAGCGCGGCGAGTTTGCGTTGGTAGATGGATTCGAGCCGTTGGGTTTCGTTCCGTAGCGAATCGAATTCACAGGCAATTGATCGCTGTTGCGGCAAAGGAGCAACCGGAATTGGAAATCTGCGTAGCTCCGTCAATCCCAAGAACTCTTGAGCGCCGCCCTTTGATGCGGCTCTTACATAGCTCGCTGCTTGAGGGGATTTCAAGAAATACAGTAAGAACCTTTGATCGAGCGCCGAACTTTCTTTCACTAACCCGACATTCTTAATGCTGAAGATACGCGAATCATCGACGATACAAGCCATGCCTCTATTGGCACCTATCATAGAAATCAGGATATCTCCCTGCCTGACATTGGATCGCCTATAATAATTATCATGATCGTCTGTACTGATAAGCTTGAGTTTCTCAAATGAAAGCCCCTCGTCGCGAATATTCTTTTGCGTCACGAAAGGGACACCGTCGGTCACATACCTGGGGGAATCGTGTGTTCCGTCCTTTACTTCACAAATTTCGCTTAGGTGCACTTCCTTCCATCCCGGGCCGCGCTCAGTAAATCTAGACGTGAGGTGGCTATCGAAGATCGCTCGAGCGTTTCGGAGGTTGTTCTCGGAGTATGCTTTAGCGCTGGCGATGCCGTTGACTGCTTCGTCAAGGATCCTGACAATGCGCTTCTGTTCAGAAAGCGGAGGAACGGGAATGCTGACTTCTTTCAGCTTGCCGCCCGACAGCTCCTTGAAGGTTGCGCCGCTGCCGAGGTCATTAAGCAACTCGACAATACTTGTCAAGTAATAATAGAGGAACTTGTCATCAATAGATTCCGCCGGCACCAACCCCTTGCAACCTTGGTTCGTAGCCATCGGCTCCGTATTGATAACCAGGTGTCCAATCGGGGCGCGACAAGACAAAATAACCGAGTGCGGCGGAAGCAAACGCGCTGAGCTGTTCCGGAGACCATCTTCAGTGATGGTTCGATGAGTGCGGCTCACGTAGGGACTGCTACGCTTTCCCATTTCCGCAGGTGCAATCCACTGATGAGGTCCGTCCCAGTATGCTGCGACCCCCGTCTTGGGCGTTCCACCGTTGATGACATCACAAACCTCACCGATAGTCTTACTTAGCCACCTATTTCTCATAGCAACGCCCTGATATTCGCCAGTATCTTGGCACTCTCCGCATCGAGCGCCTTAATCTCATCCATGATCACCTGCGGAGTCAGGTGGGCCACTGCCTCACCCGCGTTCGGATTTTTTGCCCACAAATCAAAGGTGTTCTGGTCAATCCCTGCCGCATCCAGACTCCAACTCTTAGCCGAGTCGGCAAAGCTCTTCTGCAGCTCGACGAACTCCGCCAAATCGGCATCATTGAGCGGATTGGTCTTCCCCAGATTACGCCCCGGATCGAGCTGGTAGTACCAGACCCGGCGCGTCGGCGCGCCCTTCTCGAAGAAGAGGACCACGGTCTTGACGCCGGCGCCCTGGAAGGTGCCGCCGGGGCAGTCGAGGACGGTGTGGAGGCGGCAACTCTCCAGCAGGCGCTTGCGCAGTGAAACCGAGGCGTTGTCGGTGTTGGAGAGGAAGGTGTTCTTGATGACCACCCCGGCCCGGCCGCCGGCCTTGAGCGTCTTGATGAAGTGCTGGAGGAACAGGAAGGCGGTCTCGCCGGTGCGGATGGGGAAGTTCTGCTGGACCTCCTTGCGCTCCTTGCCGCCGAAGGGGGGATTGGCGAGGATCACGTCGAAGCGGTCGCGGTCCTGCACGTCGGCCAGGTTCTCGGCCAGCGTATTGGTGTGGGCGATGTTCGGCGTCTCGAGGCCGTGCAGGATCATGTTCATGATCGCGATCACATAGGCGAGCGATTTCTTTTCCTTGCCGTAGAAGGTGCGTTCTTGCAGGAACTGGTCCTGGGCGGTGGTGCGCCTGGGGTTGCGGTCCTGGAGGTAGACGAAGGCCTCGCACAGGAAGCCGGCGGACCCGCAGGCGCCGTCATAGATGCGCTCGCCGAGCCGCGGGGCGACGACCTCGACCATGGCGCGGATCAGCGGGCGCGGGGTGTAGTATTCACCCCCGTTGCGGCCCGCGTTGCCCATGTTCTTGATCTTGGCCTCATAGAGGTGCGACAGCTCGTGCTTCTCGGTCTGGGAGCGGAAGCGCAGTTCGTCGATGTGGTCGATCACCTCGCGCAGGTTGTAGCCGCTGCGGACCTTGTTCTTGATCTCGCCGAAGATCTCACCGATCTTGTATTCGATGGTGTTGGGTCCGCTGGCGCGCTGTTTGAAGCCGTGCAGATAGGGGAAGAGGTCGCGCTCGACGAAGGCGATCAGGTCGTCGCCGGTCAGTGCCTGATGATGGTCGAGGGTGCCGTCCGCGGCCTTGGGGGCGGCCCAGGAGTCCCACCGGTAGGGGGCATCGAGGATGTAGAACCAGGTCTTGCCGTCGAGCGCAGCCTCGGTCGCCTTTTCGCTTTCCAGGTCGTCGAGATATTTCAGGAACAGGAGCCAGGACGCCTGCTCGGTATAATCGAGCTCGGTCGTACAGCCGGCCTCTTTCCAGAGCACGTCGTCGATGTTCTTGAAGGCCTGTTCAAAGGTCCGTCCGAGGTCGTCTGCGATTACTGCCACGTCTGCTCCAGTCTGCTGTAGTTACCAACTCACGAAGGAACGGTTCACTGATAAGCTAAACAATTCCATTAGGGACCGCCGATGGCGCCGTTGTCGTTGTCGTTGTCGTTGTCGTTGTCGTTGTCGTTGTCGAGATTATCGTAACGCCCCAGATGCTCTCGCACCGCAAAGTGCATCGCTTCTCCGATTACGATTACGACAACGACAACGCTTGTGTTTGACTTGTTCTTGACTCGTTACCAAATAGGCAAGCCGGGATCGCGGGCCTTGGTCATAATCCCGGCCGCAGCGCAACCCAGAGGCCGTTGGTCCGCACAGCGGACCCTACGGCGGTCCGTAGGGTCCGCTGTGCGGACCAGCGCCGCCGGGCGGAACCATGATCGCGGCGGTCCTGGCGCCCGCCAAGGCTGAAGCCTTGGACTCCAGGCGGGGCCGATCATAGCGACAGGTGCAGGCGCATCGCGGCAGCGACCGCCTGCATCGTCGCCGCCGTGAGCCGGCCGACGGGAAGTCCCGTGATGCGTTCCTTGGCGATGGTGCGGATTTGCTGCGCCTGGACCTTGGAGGCCTTGGGAAGTCCGGACTCCGCGGGCGACAGGGCCACCTCGAAGGGATAGATGCGGGTGGTGTTGGACGTGATGGGCAGGACCGTTACCGTGCTCGCGGCGCGATTGTTGGCGTCGTTGCTCACGATCAGCACCGGGCGACGCTTGTTGACTTCCGAGCCTACCGTCGGGCTGAGGTCCGCGTAAAGGATGTCACCACGCTTCATCGGCAAGTCCATCGCCGACGGTCGCGTCCAACTCAAAACCCGCCTCGGCCGAGGCCTCCCGATAGGCCGACTCCAGATCGTCGTCCCGCAGTCTGTGCAGGGCAAGTTCGATGACCTGGGAGCGACTCTTGATCGAATGGGCGGCGCGATAGGCATCTATCAACGCGACTGACTCGGGGGTGAGCGAGATGGACAACTTCTCCGCACGCATTGAAGGGCTCCGGTACTGTTTGCTACCGACGATGCTACCGCCTCTGCCACCATCCGGCAACCCGCCTGGACTCCAAGGCTTCAGCCTTAGCGGGCATCGATCCTGATCGCCAGTCGCGAGGTCGTTGGTCCGTAGGAGCGGCCCCCCGGCCGCGACGGGTAGCCGCCAGGGCGCGTGGCCGGCGTCATGATCAAGGCTCACCGGACACCGCCGGATGGCGGGGTCACAGGCGATGGGTCATCAGCCCCTGCTCCCCCACGGCCTCCTGCGCCAGGTCCAGCAGGTGCCGGTGGTGGGTGAAGATCATCACCTGCCCACCCGCGGCGAAACGGGCGAGCGCGCGCAGGCAGTTGGCGGCGCGGGTGTCGTCCGAGGTGACCAGGACGTCGTCCAGGATCAGCGGCAGTTGGGGGTGGGAGGCGCGCCGCAGTTCCAGGGCGGCCAGGCGCAGGGCGAGGAAGAGCTGGTCGGCGGTGCCCTCGCTCAGGGCCTCGACCCCGAGTGCGGCCCCGTCGGCGCGTTCGGCGCGCAGCACCGTCCGGTCATTGGTCTCGTCCGCCACCAGGCGGGTGTAACGGCCGCCGGTCATGAGTGAAAAATAGGTCGAGGCGAGGGCGACCATGGGTGCCTGGGCGCGCTCGCGGAAGCGCTCCAGGGCCTGCCCGAGCAGGGCCTGGGCGAGCTTCAGACGCGCCCAGGGCCGGATGGCGCCGCGGTAGCGGGCGGCGGCGGATTCCATCGCCTCGCGCGCCCGGGCGGCCTGGTCCGAGGCGTCGATGGCGGCGAGCGCCTGGCGGGTCTCGACCTCCAACCGACGCGCACTGGCCTGTTCCCGCTCCAGACGCGCGATCTCGGCCTGACAGCGTTCGCGCTCGGCCTCGATGGCGATGCCGTCCTGGTCGTTCAGGGCTGCGCGCAGGTCGTCCTCGGGTCGCGGTGAGGCCTGCGCCAACTGCCGACGCAGCAGCTCCAGCGAGCCGTGGAGTTCCCGTTTGCGCGCGGCGCCGTCCTCGCATTCGGGCAACTCCGCGACACTCGCCGCGCCGGCCTGGGCGCACAGGCGCTCCAGGATGGCGCACTGGGCCTCCTGTTCCGCGGCGGCCCGCTGCCGGGTGTCCAGTGCCCGGGCGCGCTCGCGGATGAGCCCGGCGCGCTGCTGGTCCCGGTCGCGGGCCTCGGTCAGCCGCCGCTGGAGGCGATCGGCATAGTCCTGCGCCAGTGCCGGCGCGGGCTCGCCCAAGGCCGCCGCGAGACCGGCCGCCTGGGCGGCGAAATCCTCCGCCAGGGCCAGGTGCTCGGATTGGCGCAGCCGCGTGTCGCTCAACTCGCGGTCCTGGCGGACCAGGGCGTCCAGTTCGTCCAACCGCGCCTTCAGGGCCGCGGGCGGACTGGCGGGGGCGAGCAGGAGGCGCCCATACCAGCGCTGCACCGCCGCCAGGTGCAGGTCGAGGGCCGCCGCGGCCGTCTGGATCTGACCGGCGACCTTGTCCGACTCCAACTGCCGCTCGCGCGCCGCCTTGAGGCGACTTTCCTGTTGCGCCTCGGCCTTGGTGGCGCCCTTGTCCCAGAGGTCGGCGCGCTGGATCAGGGACGCCAGGTCCGCACCCTGGGTGCCCTGTCCGGCCGTCTCCAGGGCCGCCGCCAGGGCCGCGCGGGCGGTCTCGACCTCGACCGCCAACCGCTCGCGTTCGGCGCGCGCCGGCGCCAACCGCTCCGCCCCTTCCAGCGCGCTGTGCCGGGCCGCCTGCCATTCCAGCAGGGCGTCAGGGTCCAGGTCCGGCAGTCGGGCCTGCGCGAGGCGCGCCGACCAGCCGCCCAACAGATCCTGACGGCGGGCGGCAACGGCGGCCAGCGCCCCGGCCAGCTCCTGGCGCCGCCCCTGCATTTGCGCAATCCGCCCGGAAGCCACTTCATAGCCGGTCGCCCGCTCGGCATCGGCGCGCAGCAGGTCGGCCTGGCGGTCGGCCTGGTCCTGGGCCGTCTCGAAGGCGTCCGGCAGCGGCCGGTCGGGATCGAAGGCCGGGCCGAGCTCGGCCGGGTCGCGGCTGCGCTCGATGTAGGCCCGGCGGATCAGGCCCCAACCCTGGTCACGGCGCGCGCGGGCCTGGCGCAGCGTGGTCGCGGTGACGACCTCGCCGGCGGCGGCCAGCTCGCATTGAAGCTGGCGCTGCGCGTCCATGTCGTGGATCAGTCGGAGGTCCTCGGCGCGCGCGCCGACCTCCGCCTGGTCGAGCCCGGCCCGTTCGTCGCGGGCCTGCGCGATGGCGGACACCGGCAGGGGGCGGGCCTGGCGCAGCGCGGCGAGGGAGGCCGCGCCCAGGTCCGCCAGGGCCTGGGCCAGGCGGGCCTCGAGCCCCGCGATGTTCTGGTCCAGGTCGGCACCGCGGCGACCGCTATCCCCCAGACCCCGCGCCTGGCGCAGGGCCGCGGCCACCGCCTGGCGGGTCCCGGCGTCCGGCGGGGGCGGGCCTTGATCCGCCTCCCGCCGCTGCGCCTGGTCGAGTTCACCGGCGCGCTCGCGCAGGTTCGCCAGGCGCTCGTCCAATGGGGCGATGCTCACCAGGTGCCCGTCCAGGGTGACGCGGTCGGCCGCCGAGGGGACGGCCGCCACCAGGGCCGGCGGCGACTGGCCCGGGGCGATCTGCGCGACCCGGGCGGCCAGGTCCAGCGCGAGTTGCTGCGCGCGCGCCGCTTGCCGACTGGCCTCGACACGGCTCTGCGCCGCCGTCTCCACCCGGGCGGCCAGCCGCTCGATCGCCTGGGCGTGTTCCAGTACGGGCGCCTCGATCACCAACTCGGCCAGGGCCGCGGCGCAGCGGCGCAGTTCCAAGTCGGCGTCCTGCAGGTCCTGGCGCGCGCGCTTGAGTGCCTGCACGGCGGCCAGACGCTCCTCCCGGGCGTTCTCGGGGAGTTCGGGGACCTGGCCCAGGGCGGCCAACCCGGCACGCACCCGATCCTGGTCGCGTAACAGGGGGGCGACGGTACGCAGTTCGGTCAGGGTGTTCTCGCGCCGGCGCTGGGTCTCCAGGTCTTGGTCGATTGCGGCCAGTGCCGCGCACGCCTGCTCATGGGCGCGATAGAGTGACTGCCAGTCGGCGGGCTTGGTCAGCGCCAGCCGGTAGGACTGGCGGTGTTCATCCAACTGCCGCCGGGCCTCGTTGACGACGGCGTTCGCGGCCCGTCCATGGGCGTTGTAATAGCCCTTGGCGTCGGTCTCCAGCCCGGCCAGGATCGCCTTGATGTCGCGGGTACCGGCGCTGGCCTCGAACAGGGCCGCGCCCAGTTCGCCCTCGCCCTTGAGCAGCCGGTCACCACCGGCGCGCAGGCGCTCGTGGTTGAGCCCGAACATGGACTCGAAGTCGGTCCGCGTGAGACCGCCGGTGAGGGCCAGTTCCAGTTCCGGCCCGGCGGCAGGCGGCTCCTGCGGGTTGCCGGTCACGGGGTCGAAGCGGGACAGGGTCGGCCCCTGGCCCTTGCGGCGCGCGAGCCCCAGGGTCTGGCCGGTATCGTCGCGAAAGACCCCGGCGATACGCAACTGCTTGTATGGATGAATGAACCCGTCCGGACTCTGCAACGGGATACCGAAGCGCAGATCGGTCATCGCCCGCAGGGCCGAGGACTTGCCGGCCTCGTTGGGGCCATAGATCAGGTGCAGATCAGGCGGGGTGCCACGGCCCTCGCCGGTGAAATCCAGTGCGCACTCGGTGAAGGGGCCGAAGGCGTGCAACAGCAGTCGGACGAGCCTCATGTCCGGGCCCCCGCCGCCGCGAGGCGCGCCAACACGGTCGCCTCGGCGTCGCGCAGCAGCCCGAGCAGATCGGCGTCGCACTCCAGCCGCGGCACCTCCTCTCCCGCCACTTCCGGGGGCAGGGCGCTGAGCAGGCCGCCCACTTCGGTCTGCGCCAGCGCGGCCAGTGCGGCGGGATCGGCGCGCAGGGCGTCCACCAGTCGGACCAACTCACCCACCGCGTCCTGGCGCTGGGCAATCCGGTCGCGGTCCAGGGGCGGGGTCAGGTCCAGGCGCACCTGCTCGATCCAGACCTCGGCCGCGGCGATATCCTGGGCCGCGGCCCGGATGGCGGCCTCCAGGGTGCCGGGGTGGGCGGCCTCGCTGCCATAGAGGTCGGTGCAGCCGGTCAGGGTCACCCGCACCGCGTGCAGCAGGTCCCCGGCGCCCGGCAATCGCGGGGCCAGGGCCTCATGGAAGGCCGCGCCCAGTGCGTCCAGTCCCCCCTGGCCCGTCAGGTCCAGCGTCATCTGATCCCAGCGCACCAGGTCGAGCGGCATGAATTCGGGGAAGATCCGCCCGGCCTCCACCCGCACCAACTCGCAGCCCTTGGGGCCGGTCTCGTTGGCGTGGCGCCCCTGGAGATTGCCGGGGTAGACGATGCGCGGGTGATCCAGCACCCGTTCGCGGCAGTGGACATGACCCAGGGCCCAGTAGTCGTAGCCCTTGGCCGCGAGGGTGGCGACGGTGGTGGGGGCATAGGTATCGTGGCCGGGCCGCCCGCTCAGGCTGGTGTGCAGCAGGCCGATGTTGAAGAACCCCGGCAGCGGGTCCGGATAGGAGGGCACCAGGTCCGCATCCTCCGAGCGATTACGAAAGCTGCGCCCGTGAATCGCCACCGACAGGTCGTCCAGGCGCTCGGTCTGGGCGCCGCGGCTCCCGAAGACCCGGACATTGGGCGGCAGGCTGAGCTGGCGCGAGATCACGCCCTGGGCATCGTGGTTACCCTGGACCATGAAGACCCGGATGCCCGCCCGATCCAGGCGGACCAACTGCTCGCGGAAGAAGAGCCCGGTGTGGAAGTCCTGCCAATCGCCGTCATAGATATCACCCGCCAGCAGGACGAAATCCACGGGCTCCGCCAGGGCCAGGTCGATCAGCCGCGCGAAGGCCCCGCGGGTGGCGGTGCGCAGGCGCTCCACCGGGGCACCCTCATAGCGCGCCAGGCCACGCAGGGGGCTGTCCAGATGAAGGTCGGCGGCGTGGATGAAGCGCATTGGGACACCAGAGGTAACGAGTGAAGAATTAAGTCAAACACAAACGCTGTCGTTGTCGTTGTCGTTGTCGTAATCGCAGAAGCGATGCACTTTGGGGCGCGAGAGAATCTACGATAACCTCGATTACGACAACGACAACGACAACGCGGCACCGGCACCGGCACGCCGGATCAAGGCGCGGCGGGGTCCATCCAGCCCCCATCGGGGACCGGGTCGGCGGGCTGGAGGTAGCGGCCGCCGGGTTGCGGCGGGGCCGCGGGAGCGCGTTCGGCGGCCTTGCGCGCCCGCTGGTGCTCGACGGCGCGGCGCTCGAGTTGGGCGCGGGTTTCGGGGGTCAGCTTACCGGTGATCGGGAGCCCGGATTCGCGTTGGAATTCGCGCAATACCACCTGGAAGCCGCGGTCGAAGCGGTCGGAGGCGGGGTCGCAGGGATAGCCCAGGTCGTTCAATTGCCGCCGCACCCGGCGCCGTTCATCGGGGTTGAGATCCAGTAGTGACTCGGCACGCTCGGGTGTCGGCTCCAGGTGGATCTGGATGCTGACCGGCTCGGCGTCAGTCAGGACGACCGTCTTCTCGGCCTTCGGATAGCCCGAAACCAGGGGCGAAACCTCGATCCGGTGGGTCCCGGTTTTCAGACCACGCAACTCCAGCGGCCGGCCGGCGTCGAACGAACCTTTGACCTCCCCATCGACCAGGACCATCGCGTAGGCGTCCACCTCGATCCGCAGGTGGCCATCCGCCGGGACGGCCGGGTCCGGCGCCGGGGGCGGCGGCGCGGCCGGCACCCTGGCCGCCGAGGTCACGACCGGCGCAGCGAGGACCACCCGAAAGCCGGTGTCGGCGGTCTTGACGTCCCCGGCCGCGTCATAGGGCTGGACCTCGACCCGGGCGTCCGCCCGCAGTTCCTCGTCCGCGCTGTGGATGCCGCCGCCCATCAGGACGTCGCCCCCGACCTGACCGGGGAACTGGGGAGAACTGTAGGGGTCGTTCATCAGTTCCCAGGCGTTGCCATAGAGGTCATGCAGGCCCAGCGGGTTCGGCAGGCGCCGGCCGATCGGGGCAATCTCGCCATCGGCGTTGCGGTTGTACCAGGCGTGGCGGTCGAGGCCCTCCGGCATGGGGTAACGGGGCAGCGCAAAGGTGTCGTCCGGCACCAGGGCCCCGCCCCGGGCGGCATACTCCCACTCCAGGTCCAGCGGCAGCCGCACGAAGGCGGGTTTGCCCTCGACCCGCGGCAGACAGGGCGCCGCGCCCGCCGCACAGGGGGGGAGGTGCCCGGCATTGGCCTGGAGCCAGCGCGAGAGTTGCGCGGCGAAGTTGACCGCATCGATGCGGCTCACGCCGACCTGGGCGGCGAGGCGCGGGTCGACCTGAGCGCCCGCCGGGGCGGCGGCGACCGGGGGGCAGGCCTGGCCGCTGCCTTGCGCCATGACCGCCTGATACTGGAGAGCACTCACCTCGTACTTGCCGATCAGCAGGTGACGCTGCGCGTCCCCCGCCGGCCCCGCAAAGGGACCAATCAACCGGGTCCGCCGACTGTCGGCGGGGGTCGCCACCGGGCGCAAGGCCAGGGCGCCGCCGCAGGGCAAGGGCAGGATCAGGTCGTCGGCCAGGGGTTTCGGGTTGTAGAGCCCCGCGGACCAGGGCGTTGCCGCGGGTGCGGGGGCCGCCGCGACCGGTCCGACCGCGACGACGGCGAGGGCCAGCCCGAGGGACAGGCGCCGACGCACGACGATGGAGTTGAAACCTGGGGCTGGCATGAGCGGCTGGTCGGGTAGCGCAGTGCGTGAAGCTGGAAAATGGCGGATCGTCCGCACTTGGACGCTATCAGTATGCGCTATCCCCTGGCTCGGCGCCCCGCGGGGTCCGCCCGGCGGGTGCGATCAGCACTGATGTGGTGACCGAGATCCCGGGTACGCTGTCGTTGTCGTTGTCGTTGTCGAATAATCCGACCACGATTACGACAACGACAACCACAACGACGCCCGGTCCGTGAGAACGTCCGGTAGCTGTCGCTGTAGGGTACGGATCGCGTACCCGGCTCCGGCGGTCGTGGCAGCATGGCGGATACGCGATGCGTACCCTACAACTCGTAAAGTTGAGAACCCTATTGTATTTCTTGGCGTCTTGGCGTGATCAACTGCCGGAGTGAGGGTAATGGGTGATGCTGGACATCGTGAACGGCAGTCCGCCATCCCCGACCCACTGGCGCCGGGGTCCCTCGCGCAGCGCCTCGGCACCCTGGGTCTGCCGGCCGCGATGCTCTCCTGGGCCTCGCTGCTGGCCTTGCTGAGCGTCCTGGCGGCGGTCCAGCACAGCGCCCACTTGCGTGCCGCTTACCGGTTTTTTCTGCCGCTGCCCTGGTTGGCCGCACTCGGCGCGACGGCGCTTGCCGCGGCGGTCGTGGCCGCCGGCAGTCGGCGGCCGGGTCCGCTGTGGCCGCGTCTGTGGGCGCTCGCGCTTGCCGGCCTGGCGTCCGCCGTCGCGCTCGCCGCCCTGCTGCGCCCCGCCTGGCTGCCGACCGCCCAGTTGCACGCGCTGATTACGGCAACCCTGGCCGGCGCCCTGGCACTGGCCCCGCGCCTGGCCCGCATCCATCCGGACAGCGAGTGGACCCAGCGTGTCGCCCCGGCGAGCCTCCTGCTCACCCTGGCCCTGATCCTGCCGCCGGCCCTGACCGGCGCCCCGGGGCCGGCCGCGGGGCCCGACCGCCAGGCCCGCCCGAACGGGACCGACGCACCGACCCTGGACGCCGCCATGGCCGCGCTCGATGACACCGAAGCGGCCGTGCGCGCCGCCACCGACTTCAACTGGTCGCGCTTCGACCTGCGGCTGCCCAAGGCCGAGGCCGTGATCGCCGGACTGCGCGCCCTGCCGCGGCAGCCACTGGCCAGGCCCGCCGGGGGCTGGGGCAAGGACGCCGCGCCCGGTCGCGCGGACGCCTTCACCGCGGGGGCGCAGCGCCTCATGGACAGCGTCGCCCGGGGGCTCGATCCAGCGCGCGGGGGCAACCTGCCGCGGTTGTCGTCCCTCGGCCTGGGCGCCCAAAATCTGGCCGGGCCTGGTCGCATCGTGGCCGACTATTTCGAGCAGCTCGGCCGGCTCTTTCAAGCGCTGGACCCGGCGCCTCTCGGTATCACCACCGGTCCCTTGCCGGGCGCCTACGCGGCCGCGGCGGCCGACTTGAGCGGCTTCCTAGGGGTGATCGCCGACCGCTGGTCCGATGCCTGGTCGGTGACGATGATCGGTAATCCACCCGGCCCGGGTCTGACCGAAACTATTACGCCGCGCACGCTCCTGGGCAAGACCCTGTTTACCGACCAGGGCACGGGCTACCGGGCCAACGAGGTCGCACGGCTCTGGGGCCTCGACCTCGCCGCCGCCCGGCGCCTGCAGCCGGGCGGACGCAACGACTGCGGCGGCCAGGCCTTCGAGCAACCGGGCCGGGAATACCGTATCGACTGCTTCGCCTACGCCCCCGTAGCTGGTAGCGGCCCCGGCGCCAAGGGTCGCGGCGCCGCGGTGCTGGCCGAACTGCGGATCGTCTATTCGTCGCGCACCGGCGCCCTGTCGGACCGCTCCCCGCCCGCCGAGATCTGGTATGCCTTCGCGGTCCCCGCCGGGGCCTCCCCCGCCGAGCGCGACCGCTACCAGCGCGCGACCCAGGACGCCCTGCGCGCGGCCCTCAAGGACGCGGATCTCAGCGTCAGCGGCGCGGCCAGCGATCAGGGCTTCCGGATCAAGGGCAAGGGCCAAGCCTGGAAGCTGACCGCGCCGCTCATCGACCACCACCTCGCCGACCGCGACTGGGTGGTGATGCGGGTGCTGGCCGACTGAACCAAAATCCGGCAGTTACTCACGCCAAGGCGCCAAGCTCGCCAAGAAGCAGTATGAATGGGTGAACCCGTCCGAACTCTGCAACGGGATGCCGAAGCGCAGATCGGTCATCGCACGCAGGGCCGAGGACTTGCCGGCCTCGTTGGGGCCGTAGATCAGGTGCAGATCAGGCGGGGTGCCGAGGCCCTTGCCGGTGAAATCCAGTGCGCACTCGGTGAAGGGGCCGAAGGCGTGCAACAGCAGGTGGCGACGCCCGATCCAGGCGGACCAACTGCTCGCGGAAGATAGAGCCCGGTGTGGAAGTCCTGCCAATCGCCGTCATAGATGTCACCCGCCAGCAGGACGAAATGCGTTACTAATGACATACAATTCAACACATCAGTCGTCGTCTCCCCCATCGTGGTGGCTGGTCAGCGGGCAATACTCCAGGAACGAGCATGCTTCCTCGAATCTGGTTGCGATCGGTCGCATATCTTTCTGGTTGAATTTGGCCCGCCTGCCGTATCGGTTCCCCGTCATTGCCCTTCGGAGTAATTTTTGAGCTGCGTCCAGATGCTTTGGCAGCGTCGAAATAAAGCCGACGGGTACCCAATAGCCGCTGGCACCGGCCATGGAGACATGGACTCGACTTTGGCCATTTTCCTAACAGCCGTTCTGGCTAACTGATTGAAACATAAAAGCACGAAAAATTAGGATGGGGTTAGGCAGCAGCGGGACCGATGCGAACCCCGGCGAAGACTCCCTGCTAATTTTTTCCGTCCAAGATAACGCGTTGATTATCATGCCTATGGCCAGGCGGAAAAATGGCCAAAGTCGAGATGGAGCAAAGCCGCCATAAACCCCGTCGGGTAGAGTAACAACTCGAGTCGCCCCGACATCAGTTGCCTATCCGGAACCATCGGGTGCGAAAAATGTAACTCTTTGAGGAGCGGCTTCACCCTATATCTTTCCCTAATGACTGCCTCTTCCCCACGCTCCGCATACGCGAAAACAAACACTTCGTCAACGCAATCCCTGCCTTGCAGGCTGTCCGAGAACGCGCGTACTGTATCGGAAAACGCCTCCCCCCTGCCCCACAGTGGGCTGTCAGGCACCAACCACGCCAAAGACGTCAGGAGCTTGCGGAGCTTGCCGTTCTTGCTTACCCCTTCCCGCCGCCGCTGAATTCGCTGAACAATTTGCTCACGATTTGCCGGAAGATAAAGATTTCCAAAGATCGGAGTCATACCTTTCGGATACTTGACGGATTGGGTCATGTGCACGTCATGACGATACCGATGCAAGTCAAACTTCTTGCCAGTCAGGTATTGCGCCATAACTTTGACATCGAATGTATCGACGAACTCATCGAATCCTTGAGCACCGACTGACAGTGTCTTGGGAATGGCTGCGGTGACCTGCTCGTTGACGAACTGCCAAAGCTCCGGCGGGGCAATGCGTTCAAAATCCGCAGAAATATTCCGCTCGACCTCCCCGTCATTGTTCAAAGCAAACGTAACAGGGACTGGAACATAATTTCTTTCCTTGCTTTCCACGTCTTCCACCGAATAGACGCCGAACGACTTTTCACGAAGATCGTCCCGCATCGATGCAATTTCGGAGTATTTTCTTCTGTATGCACTTCGCGCACAAGCCACGCTTTGCCCAAGATTGTCTTCCGTCGCATCCAACTTCACGATGTTATCCGTTTGACGCTCCCATGCAACAGAGCGCAAGGGAGTGAAGGCGATCAGATCGAAGGTCACCTTGTCCTTCTTTAGCTCGACCTTAGTGAAGCGAGGAAATTCACCTCCGGTTGCCGCAAAAGCTTCCAGGGCGTGGGCACTCAGATGGACATCCGCCTCAAAGACCTCCACCAACCCTTGGCGCACTAGGGACTCGACGACCGCCAGCGCCTCCCCATCGGTAAAGCCGAAATAATCCCGAAACTCCCCGAAAGTAATGCTGCTGCAAACCTTCAACAACCGCAAAACGAACTCAGTGACCACAGGAAGCCGCTCTTCCAGGGCAATATAGGCTTCTACTCGAAAGGTTTCCACTGGAAGTCCAAACGTCACTCGGTTAAATTCAAAAGACGAACTCATTCACGTCTCCAAAAAATATGTGGCTGGAAGAATGCTGGCGCGACCCGCCGCCACCATCGTCTCCACCTTGTTCAGTACCCTCCCGAGAGGCAGATCCTCGTTGCGTTTCTTCCACATGATTGAGGCGCCGACGATGTACAATCGCTCCATCGCTCGTGACATGGCGACGTTGATGCGATTTGGGCTTGTAAGGAACCCAGGATTAAGATATGGATTGTTTCGAACCGTCGAAAGAATTACAATCCGATTTTCCTTGCCTCGGTAACTATCGACCGTATCCACTTTTATCAGTCGATTCACAGCGCCAAGCCAGGTCGCCTCGGCCTTCATCTGATCGATGAGCTGGCGCTGTTTTTCGTACATACAGATAATGCCTATCGCTGGCTCCAGCGGGTCCAAATCCTCGCTTAGAAACGCCATGAAATCGTCTGCCTCGACAATCTGTCTTAGTACAGCCATCACACATCGTGCCTCGGCATCGTTCCACTTATCTTTCTTGTCCTCCGATTCTTGTTCATACCCCGCTTTCCAAGGCTTGACATGTCAATCCAACTAACCTGCTTCGAGAGGTGTTCTGGAAGGAAGTCGTAGTACTCGGGCGGATCACCGCGCCCTAATTCCAATTCATCGTCGTAAAAGCAGTTCGATACGAGTTCCCCAATAGCGGGCGCCATGCGGTACTGCGTCAGCAACTTCGTGCCAACCATGCGGCCGTAATCAGACCTGAAGATTCGCTCAAAATCGCTACCGAAGAGAGTGGCATCCTGTTCCAGAGGGAACTGAGACCTCATGGCATCCTTAACCTCCTCGGAGAAAGTTGGAGGAAGTTGCAAATGGTCACCAACCAGAAGTATCCGCCGCCCTGCCTGCATGGCCACTGCCAACTCGCTGGGAGCCGCTCTACCCGCCTCGTCAATGATGACCCAATCGTAGATATTTCTAACAACACCTGCCCCACGATAGCCAATTCCTACCAGCGTTGCCGAGACCACCGTCCTCGACTTCGCCAAGAACTTAGCGAAATTCGCGTCCCGAGAGCCGAGTGCACTCAACCACTCATCGGACAAGCGGATGAGTGCATGCAAGCGATTCACGGCATCCGGAGATTGGATCTCATGCGCAGCAATAAGCGATTGCTCGATTCGATTCAACACATCTTCCGGGCAGGCCGTCTCTGAAAATTGGTACACATCACTCGCTATTTGCTCAAACGATTCAGTCAATGCTTGAATCCTGGCGTCTAATCCCTGAGTCCCATTTTCCTCCTCAGTCGTGCGACGTAACTCAAGTTTGGAAATTCGGTCTGCGAGCATCCCAAGGCGAAGGTGAAGGTCAACGATCTTCTCTGCGAATGGCTGAGGCAGCCCCAGCGTTGCGGCCAATCGAACAATGCGTTCCCGCTGTTCTGCCTTGAATTTTTCACGATAGCTTTGCTCGATTGAGAATGCGTGTAAGTGCCGAATCGCATCGGACGCGGCTGCCTCGTTTCCAAGCCGCACCGCGTCGAAGGCGAGGCCTTGGCTGCGACAGAGATCCTGTGCCTTCTCCAGAGCTGTGTTGACGGCTTCATGCGCCTGACTGACGAGCAATATTCTTCGCGCACATTCCTTCGTCATCAGATAATGCAGAAGTGCAGCGATAAACCAAGTCTTTCCCGTGCCGGGTGGACCCTGCAACAGACTAATGGGACCATTACCGACCACTTTGCGAAATGCGGCTTCCTGACTAGGATTCAGCCTTTTTTCACCATCCGAATATACCGCTAGGTCGGCATCTGAAGGTACGGGATAGATCGTCGGACTTACAAGAGTCGAGGTTGACGCATCAAAATACTGAACGAGGTGCGGCACGATTCCCTTATCTTGTAGAATACGATCCACAGCGAAGCTGCGGCAGGTAAATGAGTTCTTGTCACCTTTGTTGATCAATCGGAGTTTGCTGCCGATGCGAAAGTTCGCCTTGAAGTATGGGTTGTCGATGGCCAGCTCTGCAAGCTGCCCGAAAGTCGATTCCCGAAGATTGAGTTGACCACAAGGCCGCCAGACACCATCGGGCGCCTGGTTCTCAACCATGACCTTGTCCGAAGCATCGTAATCAATGACGGCTTGGTCCGAATGATATGGGACCAATATCTGATTTGAGCTCACCGGGCTTCGTCGTTTTTCTCCAGCAATCGTAACCGTATAGAGGGCATCTTCCTCGGAATCGAGCAATGCCTGCCAAAGCTCCCGGACTGGAATCGCCACTCGAGACGGCTGCGCCTCTTGCGACCCTGTGGCGGCTTCACCAGGCTCCGCCTTGGCGTGGAAATCTGCCGAAAACCTTGGTTGAAGTGCCTGGTGTCCGACCAGGTACAAGGCAAGATTCTGAGCATCCGGGGCTGGTCCATCGACTAAGCGGATACGCATCCTCAGCGCCGCAACTTGCATTGTCTGAGAGTACAAGAGCTGGCTTTGAGTGAGTGTCTTGGCCCACACCTCGGTAACCCTTTCCTCAGCGCGCTTCCAGACGAATACCACTTGACGCGCAATGCCGCTCACGTAGAACCGAAGTCCATCCGCAATAGTCCGGTCTTGTTTCACGTCGACGTGAAAGAAACCATTGTCGCTGCGTATATCGCCAGGCGAAACGCCAGCATACCCAAGGTTCGCGACCGTGACTTCAAATTCCGGACTCTCCTCCACTTCTGGCTGGTCAGCATCACGAAGCGCGTTAGCAATCGGCTCCAGCGTGGACAGAGTCTGCGCCGCGAGCAGATGCGAGATCTCGTTGTAGACCCGAGGAATCATAAACTCCCCTTGGTTCGGCTGGGCACGGGTCGAGCCGAGTAATTCCACGAGCACGGCGGCAACACTGTAACGGTCACGTTCCAGCGGAGAAAGGGATTTGTAATGGTCCGGCAAGTAAGCGGTTGTGTATGCATCATCGACGTTAGGACGGAAATCAAGAACGTCGATAAGCGTAACCGAGCCGTCCGTCTTCACAACGATGTTGCGCGGGTGAACATCGCCGTGCGCGATTTCGAGCATGTGAAGGCGCTGCAAGGTGTCCGTCAAGGATCGGGCGACCCGAAGTCGCTGTACAAGATCCCTTGTTTCCTTCAACCAATGATCGAGAGTCGTTCCAACGATCCATTCGAGAACCAAGAGCAGGCTTCCGCGCGACAGTCCGAAATCAAGAACCTTTGGAATTCCGGAGATGCCGCAGCCTTTGATCGCGCGAGCCCGTTCCAGGAAGGACAGCAAGCGAAGGGAATAATCGAGTCTCAGACGTCGCGGCGATAGGGTGTTGCATCGCCCTGGACTTTCAGATCCTCTGGAAGAACGGATTGCTCAACCTTCACCTTGTCCCGGAACGCGCCGACGGTCTTCATCTCAGGGTAGTAGGCTGCAGGGAACCCGGTGATTACTACCTTCGCCGGCCGATCCACCCACAGGCAGTGATCCCCAACGTCACGGTGCGCCACGTTCAGGTCATGCAACTCTGCGAAGCGACTAACAACCGCCTTGACCAGCGTGAGGCGTTCTTCGGGACTGAGCTTGCGCAAAGTGCTGTGGGCAAATTCCGTGAGCCGAGTGACCCTGCCTGGGAGAGCGAAAAGCTCGGAAAAATCGAGCGTGACATCCTTTGGCGCTTTACGGGATATGGGCTGAAGCAGGCTCAGGGACAACTCTTCATTACGCTCCTTTACGTATTCATAAACCCGCTGTTCACGAAGCCCGAGAAACGACCGGTCAGTCTCTCCGATCAGATCAAGGCCCAAGGCACCGAAGTCCCATTGCCGAAGAAGCGCCAATTTTGTCGGGTCGTCCTTGGCGCAAGCCCTGAACTCGGAATAGAGTTTCTGTGGGTGGTCATCGAATATGGGGCTAGCGTCAGGCCGAAATCCGTCGATAAGGTAGTCCTTCGGCTTGAAGTTTGCGCCTTGAAAAAAACTATCATATTCGGCGAGGTAGTCGAGTGGATTGACCCTCGATCTGCCTCCAAAATAGGTCTTATAGCACTGCTCGAACCGAAAGCTTAGGAACTCGGTCATGTTCAAAACGGATCGGTTCTCGTCGTCACTCAAATCCATTTTGCCGATGCTGCCATGCATGACCACAAATGCAAGGATGAAAGGTGTCCGCTGGGGACCGAGCTTCTGTTTCATGAAGCTCGCCAACTTCTTCGCCTTTAGATTTACGACCTCCACCGGCGAAGCGCCACGGTCTTGTCCGTCCAAGAACCATTTGTGGCCATCCGAATCGAGACGCTTGCCGTGCCAGTTCTTCAGTTCAATTGTGACAATATTGGTGTCTTCTTGTTGAAATGGACACGGCGCAGTGACCTCTTGTGAATGCGGTGTCGATCATAGTGCTAGCGACGCCCTAAGCGTGCAATCTCCAGCCGCGGCGCAAAGGCATACAGGTCAACGATGCGCACCGTAGACGTCTTGTCGCGCCGCGACCCGAGTTCGACGATGCCAAGCTCCTGCAACATCGCCAGGGCGGCGGCCGGCTCGGGCTCGCCCACATTTTCAAGGGCCTGCAGAAACGCCTGCTGGTTCTGATAGGACTTGAAGCCCGTCAGCCGTAAGATTCGGGCACGCTGCTCTTGGCCGCTCTCAGTCAACAGTTCATCCAGTCGCCCCCTGGAAACCTCGGGCATGGCGTCGCGAAGTGAGCGAGGGTCCAGCAGCGGAACGGAAGCCACGCGGTTGCCCTTGCGGGAGCGCACGGCGGCGTCAAGGAGCCACAGGGCAGCACGGGGAAACAGTCGTTCTTTACCGTCGCGTAGCCGCCTTTCGGCCCAACTCGTGGAACGGGTGTTACTCTCACCGGTGCCCAACCTATCACCCCAGATCAGTTCCAGTGCCGCCTCCCAGTCCTCCCGCGGGGTCTCTTCCAGCGTGTCGATACTGACCCCGCGCGCCTCGACATGGGCACGGAACTTCTCGGAGGCGACCGCCATGGCGCGCACGATCAGGCGCCAGATATCGTCGGGTTGCCATTTCAGGGTGACGCTACGTTGCTGGTATTTGGCCTGCTCTTCGGTGCCCAGTGCGTCGAAGATATCCTTTCGGAGGAAGACCTTGGCGCCGACCCGGCGCGTCGTCACCCAGGATGCATTCGTTTGATCCAACAATCCGACGATCATTCCGCGACGTCGTTTGAGGGCGTCATCGGTCTCGCCGAGGGCAATGTCCAGGTCGTCAAATAGCAGGGTAATCCCCTTGCCGCTGCGCTCGCACCAGTCGTCCAGCGAGCGCCAGGCGTCACTGATCAGCAAGGGTTGGCCCTGATCTATCAGGGCGCGGATGGCGTCCAGGACGTCCTGCTCGCCCACCGCACCCACCAGGCGCTTGAGTTGTTGGTCCATGACCGGATTGGAAAGCGTGAACGGCCATTCGCGCCCAAGTTTGACCAGCACTCGGCCCAGGGCCAGCGCAGACCAGGCATCCTTCCAGCGATCACCAAAGGTCTTGTCAAGCTCGACGAGCAGGTGTGGAGATGCCGGGGGCTGCGCGCCGCGGCCGGCACGAGGGCTCGCATAGCCTTCGACAAAGATGACATTCTCGAGCGCCGGCACGCCTGAGCGCTGCCGCAGCAGTTCCGGCTGCTCCAGACAGATCCGCCGCAGATAGCTCTTGCCCGTCCCCTTGGCACCAAGGACAAGACAGGTGTCGAGGCGGACGAAACGCTCCAGGTCGGCGGTGCGCGTGAACAGCCTGGCCAAGACCTGCGGGTCCTCTTCGCTCTCCGCCTGGGGCACCGGAACCGTTGCCTCCTGGATCACCTGTGCCGCCCAACCCTCCTCGATCTGGGCAAGTGCACGGGGCAACGGCGGCGGCAGGATGCGATCGGCAAGATCCCGATAACCCTCCCCGATGCCGCTCACCAGCAGCCCCCCGTCGTTCTCGACGATGCGGGCCGAGTAGTCGATAGAAATGATGTTGACGTCGGCAGGCAGATCATTGGGCGGTGTTGCCAACGCCTCGGCGATCTCTTCGCGGGCCTGCTCCAGTTGAACTTGCAACTCATCCAGGCAGCGCCGTCGCGCGTCATCACCCGCCGGTAGCATCCCAGCGACAAAATGCACCAGCGCGGGCCGACCGCGCGCCCGCCGGCTGCGCTCCAGGGCAACGACTGCGGGGACCAGAGACGGATAGGTCGAAGGGGCTGGCGAGGCGAACAGGACCACCTCGTCGGCCAAGTCCAGGACGGCCAGCGCAGACTCGTCGCAGTAACCGGAACGGGCGTCCAGCAGCACCACAGTCGCCCCGGAAACGCGCACAGCGGCCTGCAACAGGCGCCGTAATGGAGGGCAAGTCCCGCGATACAGGACACTTGGCGCAAGGGGTCCCAGTAAGGCGTGAACGAAGGGGATATCCGCCTGCGCCGGACCCAGGACATCGACCAAAGCACCAGAGTCGAGGCCAGCCCTGAGGCTCGATTCCAGCACCCGGTCAAGGGTCCGATCATCGACGGCAGGGTCCCCAGCGTTGCGCACCAGATCTTCAAAACGTATCCGGCCGCCCAGGTCCTGATCACCCGTCAGCGCCCCAACCAGGGCTGGGGATTCCAGGTCCAGGTCGACGGCGAGGACCTTCACCTGTCGGCGTCCCAGCAGCGTCGCAACATGTGCCAAGGCCGTAGAACGACCGACCCCACCCTTGAGGCCCCAGAACGCGATCACTTTGACCACCTCGGGAAGACCGCGGTCATCGGGGACCAGAGGTTCAGGCTCCAGCGTCAGGGCGTCCGCCCAATTAGGCGTGCCGATCAGGCGCTGCGAGAACAACAGTTGCTCGTCGCCCTCCTCCAGATCGTCCGGCGACTTGAGCAACGTCAGGGTGCGTTCGGGCAGGCGCAGACCATGCTGCGCCAGTTTCTCTGTCAGTAACCCCAGAGGGTCTTCGGTATCCGCGAATGCATCGGCCAGAACACGCAGATCCACTGCACCCTCGCGCCCGCGCCGGACCAAGAGACTTTGGGGATGGAACAGGTCGTCGATCGCGTGCCGCAGTTCAGACAAAGAGGCTTCGTTTGTCATGGTCTTATATCACCAGGTGACGCATCCACTCGACCAGCCGTTCGGCCGACGCTACCAGGGGCTCCGCGAGCCCCCGATTTGGCTTCTTCACGCCATAACGATGCAGATAAGGGTCGGCAGCGTTCAGGCAGTTCATGGCCTGGCTTTCGACGGCCGTTGCCTGCGCACTGATTGGCATCGGCAGGCCGCGCCAAAGTTGCAGCAGATCGTGACCCTTCTTGCCTGAGAACAAACCTGCAACCGGCGCACCCTGTAAATCTTCGACCGAGTTGGCCTGCATCCCATGGAGCAGCGCCGCCTTGAGGGCACACTCGGCCGCGACCAGGGCCATGGTCACAGCACCGTCGCGCTGTTTCTGTGCCGGGGGATGATCCAACAAGGCCCGAGCCTCTCGTGCACGCCTGCGTGCCGCGTCGAAAAAGGTCTGACGGGTATCTCGCAGCCCTGCCTTCGCCATGCCCGTCACCTGCCCCTTAAGGTTTGCTATTGGACTAAAGGATATCCCAATACGCCCGCCCAGGTCGGCGTTTCCCGCCTGGACGAGCACGGCGGATCAGGGCGCGGCGGGGACGGGGGGCTGGAGCAGGGCAATTGCATCAAGTTCTGCTAATATTCGCGCTCACTGATATATTACGCAAGTCCAACATCTGAACTGCCCCCAAGGCTACATGCCGTGTCCCTTTCCTATGCCATGAACACTTTCGAACACTGAGCGTTTCCCATCCTACACTTGGCTTGTGCGATTGGCCCGACAAGTTGGGGAAAATGCCTCTGAAAAGGGCATGCCCCTGGCGTACAGGTGCGGAGAACTGACCTAAGGCCGGGCTAAATCGTGAACGGCTAATATTAGAGATTCTTGATGCGATTGCCCTGGGGGCTGGAGGTAGACGCCGCCGGGTTACGGCGGGGCCACGGGGGCGAGTTCGGCGGCCTTCAGCGCCCGCTGCCGCTCGGCGACGCGGGGTGAAACCGAGCAGTGACGCGGCCCGCTCGGTCATGAGTTCCCAGGCGTTTCCATTGCCGTGGGGATTGCCGTCGCACCGGCAGTCGGCGCCGACATTGGTCACGGCACGGCGCATCCGCGGCTCGCGGACGGCCAGTTCCTCCAGTCGATCGAGGCAGCGTTGCATAGCGCGGTATCCGTCCGTTCCTTCTGGAGTCCAAGGCTTCAGCCTTGGACGCGGGGCGCAAGGCTGACGCCTGGCACTGCGGATATGGTTGACGAAGCGGCCGATCTTGTCAAAGAATCGGACGCAATGATGATCAAGCCCACCGACCCCGCGCACCCGACCAGCGACGACGACGAGCCGGACGACTGGGGTGCGATCCGCACCGACCCCGCCGACCCGCGGTTCGAACTCGGCGATCTGGTCGACGCGCCCGAGCACGAGTTCGCCGCGGCCCTGGCGCCCGCGACCGCGACCCCACCGCCCGCGACCGCGGCACCGGCGCCGCCGCCCGCTCCGCCGCCCGCGCCCGTGCGCGCCCGCACGGCCGTGACCACCGAGCCCGCGGACGCGGGCCTGGGTTTCGACGCCGACGCCGAGCCCTTCGGGCGCTACCGCAGCGTCCAGCGGCTCGGCATCATCGGCGGCAAGGGGGTCGGCAAGAGCTATCTGTTCCAGGCCATGGTCTACCGGGTCCAGCACGCGCGCACGGCCGGGGCACTGGCCTATTTCCTGGACACCCAGGGCGTCGAACTGGTCCGGACCCTGTCGCGCGAGGCGCACGCCCGCACCGTCAATCTGCAGCGCTTCAATGGGGACTACGAGCGGTGGACGCGCCTGGGCACGACGCTTGCCGCCAGCCAACCCTGGTACCGGCTGACCCTGCCCTATCGGACCGGGCTGCTCGGGCGCACCCGCGCCGCCATGGAGGTCGAGTTTTTCGATGGGTCCGGGGAGCAGTTCTTCGAGGCCCGGGACCCGC
>Ga0247840_10002518_pt1 | contig 32593 bp, 30 predicted proteins | sample LaCruzMarch2015__FD_192404 | JGI IMG/M metagenome (GOLD analysis project Ga0247840, IMG submission 192404) | Freshwater microbial communities from meromictic Lake La Cruz, Castile-La Mancha, Spain - LaCruzMarch2015_17m | ecosystem: Environmental > Aquatic > Freshwater > Lake | place: Spain...
AGCGCTGGCGCGAGAAGAGCCAGTCGCGGAGTTTGTAGTTAACGGTGCCGCGTCCGAGGTCTTTTTCCTGAAGCCAAGCGATGATCTTCTGCTTGGCTTCAGCTGTTGGCAACCCGTCGAGAAATCCAGAGTTCACAGCGACTCCCTCGCCTGCAAAGCAGGAGGGGAGCACGGGCGTCCCGCCCGTGAAGACGGTGATATTCTTCAACCCGGCCTTTGCAGGATTTTCACAAATGTATTCAACCAACCGAGTGAAGTGGCTCTCACTTCTAACGATCCGGTCATAATACTCCTCCTGCCAGACGGGACCTTCCTCTCCGATGGCCTTGTTGATTTCATGAGCTGAGAAGCTTTTCCAACTATGGATGACTTTCCCGAGATCCTCGCCTTCGGAAAGTTTGAAGAGGACATGGACATGGTTTGGCATGAGCACGAATGCGCTCAGGGAATAGCGGGAACCATTGAAGTGTTTCAGTGTCTGCTCAACAATTTTAGAAATCTCTGGTTTCGCCAAGATGCAGCCGCCTCGCCCCTCGTCCAAAAGGGAATCCAAACGGTCGGAGAACAGATTGTGAAACTCCTGCTCGTCTTCATCCGAGAGCGGTTGTCTGCGTGTGGCGAGCCAGGCTTCGGATTCCAGTTTCAAATCCCGCACCAGATTTGCGGGAAGGCTGTCGGCCAGCCGCCAAGTGACGAAATAGTATTTCTCTCCTTGTTGCCAATGCGGGAGGTTGCGTTCGCGGATTGTTAACTCGGTCCTTTCCTCGAAGAAGGGAGTCGGTGTCTTCACGGGCGGGACGCCCGTGCTCCCTTCTTTTTTAACGACTTCGCGAATGGGGAGGTGGAATTTGGTCGCGAATTCAAAGTCTCGCTCGTCGTGGGCCGGGACGGCCATGATGGCGCCTGTGCCGTAGCCCATGAGGACATAGTCGGCGATCCAGACGGGGATTTTTTCGTCGTTGACGGGGTTGATGGCGAAGGCACCGGTGGAGACGCCGCTTTTTTCCTTGTTGAGTTCGGTGCGGTCGAGATCGCTCTTGGAGGCGACGGAGGCTTTGTATTTTTCGACGGCTTCCAGTTGGTCGGTAGTGGCGATGGCAGCTACGAGCGGATGCTCCGGGGCGAGGATCATGTAGGTCGCGCCGAAGAGGGTGTCTGGGCGTGTCGTGAAGACCTCCACATGACCCTCTGTATTTTCGATTTGGAATGTGACCAGTGCCCCTTCACTGCGGCCGATCCAGTTTTGCTGGAGAAGCTTGATGCCCACGGGCCAATCGAGGCCGTCGAGTCCCTCCAAAAGACGCTCTGCGAAGGAGGTGATGCGGAGCATCCACTGGCGGAGCGGTCGGCGTTCAACGGGAAATCCGCCGACTTCGCTCTTGCCGTCGATGACTTCCTCGTTGGCCAGCACAGTGCCGAGTTCTGGGCACCAGTTCACAGGCATTTCGGCGATATAGGCGAGGCGGACGGCGTCGGGGTCCGCTCCCGTGTAGGTCGAGATGGGCTCGGCCTTGCGCGTGGAGGGGTTGAACCAAGCGTTGTAGAGTTGGAGGAAAATCCACTGCGTCCATCGAAAATAGCCGGGGTCGGTGGTGCTGACTTCGCGGTCCCAATCGTAGCTGAAGCCCACGGCCTGTAGTTGGCGGCGGAAGTTGTTGATATTGCGGGCTGTGGTGACGCGCGGGTGCTGGCCGGTTTTGATGGCGTATTGCTCGGCAGGCAGTCCGAAAGCATCCCAGCCCATGGGGTGAAGGACGTTGAACCCCTGCATGCGGTGGAAGCGCGCCAGGATGTCCGTGGCCGTGTAGCCCTCGACGTGCCCGACATGAAGCCCGTCGCCACTGGGGTAGGGGAACATGTCAAGAATGTAGTATTTCGGCTTGGAGGCGTCGAAATCGGCATCCCCCGGATTGGCGGCATGGAATGCTTTGGAATCCAGCCAATGCTGTTGCCAGCGGGGTTCGAATTCGGTGAACGGATACTGCTTGCGCTGCGTGCTCATTTTGGAAAAAGCCGAAGACTATGTGGAAGTGGAGGCGGCTGCAAACCGATACGCTTGGTGGGCAAGGCGCCGGGGCTTTAATGGATTGACCACGGAGCGCACAGAGAACACGGAGGAGGTCGTGAAAGCTCAGGCGTGAGCCTTTTTTTAAAACGGATTTTCACCGTCTTCCTCGTGACGGGATTTCATGGCAGGAGACGCCTGACGCACATCCCATGCTTCGAAGAGGGATTCCGGGACTTCGCGGAGGAAGCGAGAGGGGGAGTGAAAAGTTTGGTCGTAACCTGCACCCAGACGCATTTCCGGGTAGGTGATGTAGAGTTCATCCATGCAGCGGGTCACTCCGACATAGAAAAGGCGGCGTTCCTCTTCCAGGGCGCGGGGGTCTTCGATGCTGCGGCTGCTTGGAAACATTCCGTCGGCGAGCCAAATTAGGAAGACGACCTTCCATTCGAGACCTTTCGCCTGGTGGAGTGTGGAGAGGGTCACCTTCTCGGTCTCGGCGGCGCCTGCAAAGGCCTCTGCGGTTTCCAATCCACCCAGCAATGCGAGTTGGGAGAGGAAGTCCGAGGTTGTTTCAAACTGCTCGGCGTAGTCCTGGAGTGTGACGAGGTCCTCATGGCGTGCCTCATAGTTTGGGAACTTTTCCTTCATGTAGTCCTCATAAATGGCGAAGAGGACACAGGAGATGATCTTGGCTGGCTTCATGGGCCCTTCAGCGGAAACCAGGTCTGCAAGGGTGCGGACAAATTGGTCCCATGATTTCTGAGCCTTGGAAGGAACCTTGAGAGGGGCCAGATCCGAAAAATTGGTATTTCCATTGAGAACGGCTGAGGTCTTTTGCCAGAGGGTCTCAGCCGTTTTGTTTCCAATGCCCGGAAGCATGCGGGTCATGCGTTTGAAGGCGGTCTCGTCGCGCGGGTTGACTGTAAATTTTAGAAAGGCGGCGACATCTTTGATATGGGCCTGCTCGAAAAACCGAAGACCGCTGGTGATGCTGAAGGGAATGCCCCGGCGGGTGAACTCCAATTGCATTTCCATCGAGTGGTAGTGGGCCCGGTAGAGCACAGCGATGTGCTCAAGAGGAACGCCTTCATCGGAGAGTTCCATGATCCGCTGAGCCACGAAGGCCGCCTGCTGGTTGTTCGTGGGCAAGGCGACAAGCGCGGGCTTGGCGCAATGCGGCTTGCGAACCGGCGACAGGTTTTTTGGAAATTGGTTTTCGTTGGTGAGAATGGCGGCATTCGCCACATCCAGCACGCCGGGAACGCTGCGGTAGTTTGTTTCGATTTTGAAGACTTGCGCGCCGGGATGGGTCTCTGGAAAGCGCAGGATGTTTTCAAAATTCGCGCCCCGCCAAGAGTAGATGCTCTGGGCATCGTCGCCCACGACCATCACATTTCCATGGTGTGTGGCAAGGAGGTCGATGAGTTCCGACTGGAGGCGGTTGGTGTCCTGATACTCATCGACGAGGATGTGTTGAAACTGGCGTTGGTATTGCGCGGAGATTTCGGGATTTGTCAGCAAAAGCTCAAGCGTCTTGGCGAGCAGGTCGTCAAAGTCCATTGAGTTAGCCTCTTTTTTTCTCGATTCGTAGGCCGTCTGAACGCGCTCGATATCTCCCGCCAGCGGGATGAAGTAGCGGTATTTCTCGGCCAGCACTTTGGAAATCGGAAGCCCGGTGTTGATCGAGTAGCTGAAGATATCGGAAAGCACGCCGGCCTTTGGGAATCGCTTGTCTGTGGACACGATGCCTTCTTGAGTTACCACGGCGGCGATCATGTCTTCGGAATCCTCGCGGTCCATGATGCTGAATCCTTGACGGAAACCGACCGCTTCGGCATGGCGGCGGAGGATTCGGTTTCCAATCGAGTGGAAGGTGCCGCCCCAGAGCCCATCGGTGGATCCGGGAAGGAGGTTGTGCACACGCTCCGTCATCTCGCGAGCGGACTTGTTTGTAAAAGTGAGAAGGAGGATGGACCTGGCGGGAACGCCTTGTTCGAGAATCCAAGCCACGCGATATGTGAGGGTGCGGGTCTTTCCACTGCCCGCTCCGGCAATGACAAGTGCCGCTCCACCCGCGTATGTGACGGCGGCGAGTTGTTGATCGTTCAGTTCGGCGGCGTAGTCGATACCGCTGGAGGGAGCCGGAGGCGCTTGCAGTGTGTAGGAACGGGCCACGCCGGGTTAGTCTTGCGATATACGCAAAGAGTTGAGCTTGGAGGTCGGGATGTTCAGCCCGTAGGCGAGCAGTTTTGCGGATTCGTCGGCGATGCGAGCTTTGGTGCAGCCGAGCATGACGGCAATGACATCGCGACCGTTGAAGGAACCGCTCGAGATAAGGCAATGTCCAGCGAGGTCGGTGTAGCCGGTCTTCATGCCATTGCAGAACGAGTAGGTGCGGAGGACGCGGTTTGTATTCCGAAGAGGCACGACACTGCCCGAGCTGAACCGGAAGTTGTAGTAGCGGGTCTTCATGATCTCGCGAAGCGTTGGATTCCGATAGGCCATGCGGGCTACTCGGGCCATGTCGCGGGCGGTGGAATACTGGCCTTGGGCGGGGAGGCCATTTGGATTTTCAAAGTTGGAATTTGTTCCTCCAAGGCTGCGGACTCGCTGGGTCATTTTATCGGCAAACGCACTGACGCTGCCTGCATTGTCGCGTGCGAGCGTGCGGGCAACATCGTTACCACTCTTCACCAGTAGGGCGTTGAGGAGTTGCACTCTGGTATATGTCTGCCCGGGTTTGACATTGATTTTCGTGGGCTCGCAATTTGTGTCCGAGGACTCGATTTTGACACTTTTTTCCAAGTCGCCTGATTCTGCGACGATGAGCGCTGTGAGGAGTTTCTGAGTGCTCGCGACCGCCCTCTGTGCAGTATCGTTTTTGCTGTAGAGCACCTTGCCTGTATTCGCATCTAGGAGAATAGCCGATTTGGCTGTGATCTCGGGAACGGCTGCCGCATGAAGTGGAACGATGGCAAGAAGGCAAAGAAATGCTGGAAGCAGACGAGAAATCATATTCGGAATCTAAGGTGTTTTTAGTGGTGCGCTGAATAACTTTTCCATTTGTGGGTTTTTTTCAACCCCGAGTTCGATTGATCTTTGATAATGCCGCCTGGCAAGTTCGGTGGCGGGTGGTTTTTCCTCAAGGTAAAAGACCGCGAGATTGTAGTGGGCGTCGGCATACGAAGGGTCGAGTTCGACGGCGCGGCGCAGTTCGTGCTGTGCACCTTCGATCCAACCTCGGCGGCCCATCACAACCCCGAGAAAATTGTGTGTCCGAGCGTTCCGTGGGTCTTGGAGCATGGCCTGGGAAAGTGCAGCCAGTGCGGCATCCGGCTCATTGCGGTCCATATAGATCATGCCGAGCGTGAGCCAGGCGGGAGCGGACTCGAGGCGCTGGCGGACGGCCCTTTTGAGCAAATCCTCGGCCTTGTCGGGTCGGCCTGAATAAAACTCCACCATGCCAAGGTTGACGAGACCCATCAGATTTTCGGGTTCCAAGGCCAGCACGCGCAAGTAGGCATTTCGAGCGGCGCCGTAGTCCTTGCGCTCGAAGGCGACATTTCCCTCGGCGATAGCCGCTGCGAGCGAGCGTGGGGTGAAGTTCTTCTCGGTTTCAGCACTTTTGAGGGGATGTGGCCATCCCAGCATGCATGCCGTCAGCAGAATAGAAACGGAACTCCGTCTCATCATTCGCCTGAGAGTTCTTTCGAGCGACGGTTGGCCGCTTGCACCGCTTGAATAAAAGCCGCGCGAACTCCGTGTTGCTCGAGCTCGCCCAATGCGGCCGCTGTGGTTCCTCCGGGGCTGGTTACCATTTCCCGCAAGATGGCTGGATGCTCGCCAGTCTCCTTTGCCAGCTCAGCCGCTCCCAAAACAGTTTGGATGGCGAGTCGGCGAGCTAAAATTGAGGGGAGCCCGCAGGAGACACCGCCATCGGTGAGGGCTTCGATGATGAGAAAAATGTAAGCCGGTCCGCTCCCGCTTAGACCAGTCACGGCATCGAGGAGTTTTTCTTGGACTTGGGAAACAACGCCTACACTCGCGAAGATCGCCTCGGCGCTGACCTCATCGGCCCCCGTGGCATTGGGGCCCTTGGAAAAGGCTGTAGCCCCACAACCGACGAGAGCGGGCGTGTTCGGCATGGCGCGAATGACGCGGCACCTCGGGGCTATTTTTTCCAAGGTGCCGAGCGTGAGGCCTGCGGCAATCGAGATGAGGAGTTTCCCATCCAACCCTGTTCCCGCTTGTTCAATTGCAGTCGCCGCCTCCTGTGGCTTGACGCATAGGAGCACTACGGGAGCCTCTTGAGCGGCTTTCTCGTTGGAGGTCGTGACCCGCACGGCGGTGGAGTCTTGAAGTCCTTGAAGAATCTGTGCGTCTGGGCATGCAGCAATGATATCCTCCGCCCTGCACATCTTGGCGCGCAGCATGCCTTGAATGATCGCGGAAGCCATCTTGCCTGCTCCGAGGAACGCGTATTTCATCTCTGAACCTTAAAGGAGGAGCGGTCGAATGCAAAGTCTGGATTCCCGATCCCACCAGCGCGTTTTTAACGAATAGGTCACATTTCCAACCTTGTATCCTGACACTGTGAGGACTAGGAGATCGCCACAGATGGACACTACCGACTCGATCCTTTCTATTCAGGACCTGCACAAGAGCTTTGATGAAACACCCATCCTCAAGGGCGTGAGTTTTTCTATCGAGGAGGGCGACCTGGTCTCAGTCATCGGCCCCTCGGGGTGTGGCAAAAGCACGATGCTGCGCTGCATCAATGGACTGGAAACGCTCGACTCCGGAATCATCAGCGCTGCTGGCGCGCACATTTCTCGGATTTCCGGTGCCAAGTTGGATGCGGATTTTGAAAAAAACGCCCACATCCTGCGCCAGCGGGTCGGTATGGTTTTTCAACAATTCAATCTCTTCCCTCACCGCACACTTTTGCAAAATACCATGATGGCTCCCGTCATCGTCCGCGGCGTTCCCCGCGAAGATGCCGAGAAAACCGGGCGAGCTTTGTTGGAAAAAGTCGGCCTCGGCGCTCATTTAGATAGGTATCCCGCGAACCTCTCCGGTGGCCAGCAGCAGCGCGCGGCTATCGCGCGAGCTCTCGCTATGCAGCCGAAAGTCATGCTCTACGACGAGCCTACGAGCGCTTTGGATCCCGAACTGGTCGACGAGGTCCTGCATGTCATGAAAGCCCTCGATGCCGAAGGCATGACGCAGATCGTCGTCACCCACGAGATGCGCTTCGCACGAGATGCCAGCGACTACATCATCTACATGGAAGAAGGCCATATCGTTGAAATTTCCGACGAGGACGAAATTTTTGACAACCCCAAAGATGAGCGCACCCGCAGGTTTCTCAGGAGGTTTATATGATGAAAAAAACAACCCTTCTTCTTTTACTCGCGCTGACCTTTGTTTCCCAATCCTCCGTGCTCGCCGACAGCAAGACGCTCCGATGGGCTGCGGCGACGGACAGTAACGCGCCCTACGCCTTTTATGGGCCAGGTAACACACTGACTGGCTTTGAATATGAGGTCATTCAGGCCGTTGCGCGCGAGATGGGTCGCGAGCCCGTTTTTGTTCCCAACGACTGGGACGGTCTCATTCCCGGCCTCGGTCGTGGACTCTACGACTGCGTCATCTGCGGCATTGAGGTGACTCCTGACAAGGCGCAGGAGGTATTCTTCACGAATCCCTACTATGTCACCTACGAACAGCTTGTGGTCGGAAAAAGCACGCCGCCGGTCACTGGACTCGATCAACTTCAGGGCAAACCGATTGGCACTCTCAGCCAGACGGCATCCTTCAATATGCTCACCAAGACTCCGGGGGTGTTGGTGAAAATCTACGACGAGGAAGTCAACGCCTATGCGGATGTCGCAAACGGCCGCATCTTTGGTGTGCTCCTCGATTATCCGATTGCGAAATACTACGCCTTTGCGAATCCGAACCTGAAATTCACTGGCCCGCCGTATGGTCAGATTACCTATGGAATCGCCCTGTCCAAAGGAAACTCCGCCCTCGCGGCCGAAATGAATGCCGCGCTCGCCCGTGTCATTGCCAGCGGAGAAATGCGCGACATTCTCTCGCGCTGGGGACTTTGGACCGCCATGGTTGCCGATACATTTGGTCAGCCAGAGGCCCCCTCTCTCCCCGATACCGAATATCGGGCCTTCGTCGCCGCCACAGCCGAGCAACCTACTCTGCTGAACCGTATCATTGGCTACGCCCGCTTCTGGCCGCTGCTTCTCGAGGCCTCGCTCCTCACCATCGAGGTCAGCCTGCTCGGCATGCTGGGGGCCGTTCTACTGGGTTTCACCCTTGCAATCATGCGGGTTTACGGGCCCTTGCCTGCGCGCTGGCTCGCCATGCTCTACATTGAAGTCGTTCGTGGAACTCCGCTTCTCATCCAGTTGCTCATCCTTTTCTATGGTCTGCCGAATATCGGTATCAAGCTTGAGCCGTTTGTGGCCGGTGTGCTTGGTCTCGCCTTGAACTATGCTGCCTATGAGGCCGAAAATTACCGAGCCGGCTTGCTTGCCATTCCGAGAGGCCAGATGGAGGCCGCCCGTGCACTCGGCATGACGCAGCGCCAGGGCCTCTTCCATGTCGTAATCCCGCAGTCCTTCCGATTGGTCCTGCCGCCAGTGACGAATGACTTCATCTCGCTTCTCAAGGATTCCTCGCTCGTGTCCATGGTCACGCTGGTCGATCTCACAGGCGCTTACAAACAAATCGCCACACAGACATTTGATTATTTCGGCGCGGGTTTGCTCGTCGCGGCTTTCTACCTTGTGATCGGCTTGCCCTTCGTGCGCCTCGCCCGCTACACGGAGCAACGCTTGAATCCTGGAGCTCACTCCACCGGCACCAAAGCCGCGTGATTTCAGTTCCGCCTTGGAAAATCCTGATCGGTAACACCAGGTCCCACCTTATCGACATCCGCCTGCCCTGCGAGTAGCTTGCCACCGTGTCCAACCGCTTCCGAAACATCCAACTCACGCCCGTAAAGGCCCTCATCGGCCTGAATATTCTGGTTTTTGTCCTCACCGAAATCTTGCCCCCGCAGCAGCAGGCTGTCGTTGATCGTTTCCTCGGCCTGAGCGGATCTGGCCTCGCCGAGGGAATGCTTTGGCAGTTCATCACCTACCAATTTCTGCACGCAGGAATCCTCCATCTGGCCGTCAACATGATGGGGCTCTGGTTCACCGGAAACATCCTCGAGCGTGTCTTGGGAGCGCGGAATTTTGTGTTTCTCTACCTCCTCTGCGGCATCGGCGGTGGCATCTTGCAAGTGATGATCAGTCCAGGACCTACCCTGATCGGAGCCTCTGGAGCGGTTTCTGGCCTTGTGGCAGCTTTTTCCACCCTCTACCCGCGCATGCCGATCACAGCCCTCCTCTTTTTTGTGATCCCCGTTCGCATGCAGGCCATGTGGCTCGGTATCGTCGTGGTGGGTCTTTCCCTCTTTTTTCTACTCACAGGGCTCTTCAATGACATTGGCAATGGAGCCCACATCGGCGGCGCGCTGGCAGGTTTCTGCTGGGTGAAATATCGTCAACGCCACTTCCGTGTGGTCCGCTGAGATTTCCTCCCGACATGCCTTATCTTTTGAAAATCCTACTCAGCGGTTTGCTGATTTTTGCGATCACCGAGGCAACGAAGCGGATGGGTTTTCTGGGTGCGCTGCTGGCCTCTCTCCCTTTTATATCCTTGGTTTCCATGCTCTGGATTTATTGGGAATCCAAAGACACTCAAAAGGTCGCCGCCTTCTCGGTGCAGGTTTTTTGGTTTGTGATTCCCTCGCTCGGTCTCTTTGCGTCCCTGCCATGGCTCCTCGGTCGCTTTTCGTTTTTTGCAAGTCTTGGTCTCTCCAGCATGGTGGCTTTGTTGCTTTACGGCGCCATGCTTGGAATTTTCAAGGCCATCGGTTACGACCCATTTTCTTGAAGGAAGAGGAAACCCTCGGGCTTAAAATTTTTCGAAATGCGAGATCGTGCGGAAAAGCTCGTAGCGGGAATCAATCTGGGCGATGTCCACCGTCTTTAGGCGCTCCAAGCTGAACGCTTCGACATTGTAGCTGGCCAGGACGCTTCCATAGACCACGGCTTTTTTGAGGTGCTCAAATGTGACCTCGCCGTCCTTCACATTGGCCGCAAGATATCCCGCAAGGCCGCCTGCAAAGGAATCTCCCGCGCCAGTCGGGTCGTGAATGTCCTCAAGAGGGTAGGCGGGGCAGCTGAAAAACTCGGCTTCCGGACCGAAGAGCAAGCACCCGTGTTCGCCTTTTTTGATGGCTACATATTGAGGACCCATGGCGCGAATTTTTTTTCCAGCCTTGATGAGGCTTGTTTCGCCGGTGAATTGCCGCGCCTCGCTGTCGTTGAGGATGAGCATGTCGACGCGGCCGATGAGTTTTTCGAGGGATTCCTTGGCGATGTTGATCCAAAGATCCATCGTGTCCGCGATGACGAAGCGCGGTTGGCTGATCTGGTTCAGCACATGGTGCTGCAGGTCGGGGGCGATGTTTGCCAGCAGAACGATGGGAGTCGAGTCGTAGCCTTCCGGCAGGGTGGGTGTGAAATGCTCGAACACATTCAGGGCCACCGAGCGGGTTTCGCGGGTGTTCATGTCCCACATATATTCGCCCGACCAGCGGAATGTCTCACCCGGCACGATTTGTAGGCCGCCGAGATCAATCCCGCGATTGCGGAAAAGGTCGATGTGCTCTTTGGGAAAATCCTCTCCCACGATGCCAACAAGTTTGACGGAGCTAAAATTCGATGCGGAGACGGCCCCGTAGGAGGCCGAGCCGCCGAGGAGGTTTTTGTGCTCGGCGAGTTGGGTTTTGATATCATCCAACGCGATAGATCCAACGATAAGAACGGACATAGGCGCGGGAGAATGCGAAGTTCAGCCTCCTTGTGCGAGAAAAAATATGCCCGCCGCCTGCAGCGAACCGGCACAACGGTAAATCCCCGATCAATGACAACCGCAACCGCTGCCGCAGGACGATGGGGCCGGAGACCCGCCCTTTTGCATGATGCCGAGTCCGCCGCTGATGATGCGCCGCACGGGTTCACCAGTTTCGGGGTGCTGGGTGAGGGGTTTGTCTGTCATGCGTTGTTGGAATTCAAAAACGCGGGGCTCGCTGGCTTCGTCGGCTGGGATGGTCTCGTAAATGTAGGTGGTCATGGCTTGGGTTCGGATTTTTGAGGCACTTTCACGATGCGTGCGATGTCATAGCCCTGTGAGCGGGCCTTTTCAAGGGCGGCGGTGTAGTCGTTTTCAGACATCACAGGTTCACGGCTCATGATCCAGATGAGGCTGCGGTCGGGATAGCCAATCGTGGTTGTCTTGTAATCGGGAGTGAGGTCGATGATGAGAAATGGAGCTTTAAACGGCCACAGGAACTGCACGGCCCATTCGGCATTTGTTTTTGAATTTATCACGCTGGCGGTGGCCTTCATTTCTTGGCGCGGGGCGTCGAGGGATTTTTTGTGGAAGGCGTAGCGGATATCGATCTTTCCGTCTGGTCGGAGATTGTAGATGTCCATGGTGCCCACATTATTTTTCTCCACGAACCAAGGAATCGTGCCGATGACATACCAATCCCCCATGAAGCGGTTGAGGTCTACCTGGTCCACAGTGCGCAGGGGCGGATGTTTCGGCATATGGCTGCAGCCCACAAGGGCAAGGAGGCTGAGAGCGAGAAGGGCGTTCATGTCTACAATCAGATAATGATCTTCGGCCTTTTCAAAATCAAATTCTCATTTAGTTTCCGCCCGCATGAGCCCACTGGAATATATTTTACAACCAGCCATTCTCTTTTTTTTGATCGGCATCGTTGCTGTGTTGGTCAAATCAGACCTCGAAATCCCAGAGTCTTTTCTAAAAGTGCTTTCCATGTATTTACTTTTTGCACTTGGATTTAAGGGTGGGACTGAACTGCAGAAAATGACGCTTTCGTTTGGTGTCATCTTGCCCTTGGCGATCGCTACGGCGGCATCCTTCCTTATTCCCCTCATCGTTTACCCGATCATACGAGGGAAGTTCAATGTGGCGGATTCCGCTGCCGTAGCCGCGACTTATGGATCGGTGAGCGCCGTCACTTTTATGACTGCCTCGTCTTATCTGGATGCGCGTCAAATTCCCTATGGAGGCTACATGGTGGCTGCCTTGGCGCTCATGGAGAGTCCTGCGATATTAAGTGGGCTTGCGTTGGCAAGATTGAGAAGTGGCAAAAGCGGAGCGGTCGGCTTGTCTTGGGGGAGTGTCCTCCACGAGTGTCTGGCTAATAAATCCGTTCTCATCCTGATAGGTAGCCTCCTGGCCGGAATGGTGACCCCCGTGTCTGGTGCCAAGGCCCTGCAGCCCTTCGTGAGCGATCTCTTTCCCGGGATGCTTTGTTTTTTTCTCCTCGATCTCGGCTTGGTTGCCGCGCGTCGGATTGCTGATCTGCGCGCTGGCGGATTGTTTACAGTGGTTTTCGGATTGGCTTTTCCTATCATCTCAGGCGGCTTGGCCATTACCACTGCCTACCTTTGTGGTTTTCGCGAGGGAGATGCGGTGCTCTTTACGATCCTCTGCGCCAGCGCCTCTTACATCGCTGTGCCTGCTGCTCTCCGTGCGGCACTGCCTGCGGCAAACCCAAGCGTGTATGTCGGATTGGCCCTTGGTATCACTTTCCCTTTCAATCTTCTCATTGGTATTCCTTTGGCTTACACGATTATTCATTTGATCTGGAACTAACGCGCTTCCAACATCCAACCGCTTATGAAAAAAACAGCTCTCATTTTTTCGGGACAAGGTGCCCAGACCGTCGGTATGGGCCAGGACCTCGCTGCCGAGTATCCAAGCGCCGCAGCGCTCTTTGAGCGGGCGGATGCGATTCTTGGCTATTCGCTCAGTCGGATTGCATTCGAGGGACCTGCCGAGGATCTTACCAGGACATCCGTATGCCAGCCAGCGCTTTATGTTCATGGTCTCGCCTGTCTTGAAGTGTTGAAGGGAAAGATTCCCACTCTTGATTTTCAGGCCACAGCCGGTCTCTCACTCGGAGAATTCACCGCACACGCGGCGGCTGGAACTTTTGATTTTGAAACGGGCCTGCGTCTTGTCGACAAGCGCGCCCGCGCCATGCAGGAAGCCTGCGAAGCTTCTCAAGGAGGCATGGCAGCGATCATCGGCGGTGAAGAAGACCGCGTGCGCGAACTCGCCGCCGTAGCCGATGTGGATGTCGCCAACATCAATGCGCCAGGGCAGATCGTGCTCTCTGGCGAGGCGTCAAAAATCGTTGTTGCCGTCGCTTTGGCCAAGGAATACAGCGCCAGAAAAGCTGTGGAACTGAGCGTGGCCGGGGCTTTCCACTCCCGCCTCATGGAACCCGCTTACCAGACACTCTTTGCGGCACTTGCCGAAACACCCATGAACCTGCCGCGTGTGCCCGTTGTCTGTAATGTCGATGCCATAAGCGTTGGCGATGCATCGACCATCCGCCGCACGCTGGCGGATCAGGTCACCGGCAGCGTGTGCTGGTCGCAGAGCATCGAATACCTCATCGACCATTTGCACATCGAGCAGTTCATCGAACTCGGGCCTGGTGGCGTTCTCGCTGGCCTCGTCGGGCGCATCCGCAAGGGAACTCCCGTGATCTCGATCTCAAACTCCGCCACACTCAACGAAGCTTTAGCGGCGCTGAGCGTCGGCTGAAAATCTCCCTGCCCAACCCGCAAGGATCATCTCGAATCAAACGGATGTGTTTTCAGCAAAAGCTTGGCGCCGGGGTGTGAGATTCGACATTCTCTTCAGACATGCAGCAATATCATCGCCTCCTCCGCCTTGTCCTCGATGAGGGCCGCTTCAAGCCTGACCGCACCGGCACTGGCACCTATTCCGTTTTCGGGGCCCAGGAGAGATTTGATCTCCGCCAAGGGTTTCCTCTTCTCACCACAAAAAAGCTGCACCTGCGCTCGATCATTCATGAGCTTCTTTGGTTTTTGAAGGGAGATACCAACACGGCCTACCTAAGTGAAAACAATGTAACCATCTGGGACGAGTGGGCGGATGAGCAGGGCAACCTCGGCCGGGTCTACGGGGCCCAGTGGCGTGATTGGCGGGGAGCGGATGGAGGTGTGGTCGATCAGGTGGCCCGCGTGGTTCAGGACATCAAAAGCAACCCCGATAGCCGTCGTCTCGTTGTTTCCGCTTGGAACCCTGCCGAGCTTCACCTCATGGCCCTCGCACCTTGTCATGCCTTGTTCCAATTTTATGTTCAGGATGACGAACTCAGCTGCCAACTCTACCAGCGCAGTGCCGATCTCTTTCTTGGTGTTCCGTTCAACATCGCTTCCTATGCTCTCCTGACGCTCATGGTCGCACAAGTCTGTGGGCTCCGGCCCGGCACATTCGTTCACACATTCGGCGACCTTCATCTTTATGCCAACCATCTCGAACAGGCCAAATTGCAACTTGCCCGCGAGTGCCGGGCCCTGCCACGCATGCTTCTAAATCCCTCGCGCTCTCGCTTGGAGGATTTTGTTTACGAAGACTTTACCCTCGAAGCTTACGACCCCCACCCGGCGATCAAGGCGCCGATTTCCATTTAACCATGATTGCCATAGCCGCCATGTCCCGAAACCGCGTCATCGGAGCCGAGGGGCGCATCCCCTGGCACATTCCCGACGACCTGAAATTTTTCAAGCGCACGACCCTCGGGCACATCATCGTCATGGGACGAAAAACCTACGACTCACTTGGAAAACCGCTGCCCGGCCGCGAAAATTGGGTCGTTTCCCGCGAGTCGGAGATTCCCGGCGTGCGAATGCTCCGCTCATTTGATGCCGTCGAGGAACCCTCGGATGGCCGCCTCCTCTACCTGATCGGGGGCGCGCAACTCTACGCAGCGCTCTTGCCAAGATGCTCGGAGCTCTTGCTCACGCGTGTGGACCTGCAGGTCGAGGGTGATACCTTTTTTCCGGACTTCGAAAACCACTTCGATGATGGTGAGGTGCTTGATAGCGGGCCTGGCTATGAAATTCATCGTTATCTTCGGACTCCTTGAGGTTCAATCGCTTGTGATACCATGGCACATCTTGCGGTAGCCTTTTACTCTCCGCCCCCGTATCTTTCCATAATTTAGGAGGCGTTGACACCGAACTCCAACCCGTAGCTTGAACTTCACCACGATGCCCCAACCGACCGCTGCGCTTGCACCGCGCTTCATTTCCCACGCGCCTGGATATTGGGCAACGGCTCCCACTCCGCACTGGGATGAGTGGCATTGGCAGCAGAGGAACCGCGTCACCACATTGGCTGCTCTCGATCAGCACCTTCAACTCACCTCCGAAGAGCGTGCCGGGGTTCTTTTAGCCGGGTCCAAGCTGGCCCTCGCCGTAACGCCTCATTATTTCAATCTGATCGAGCGGGACAACCCCGACTGCCCGATCCGCCGTCAGGTCATTCCACGCATCGAGGAAGCATACGACTCGCCCTACGACATGGCAGACCCTTGCGGTGAGGACTCGCATATGCCTGTCCCCGGCTTGGTTCACCGCTATCCCGACCGTGTGCTATTTCTTGTCACCGACCGCTGCGCCTCCTACTGCCGCTACTGCACCCGCAGCCGTGTGGTAAGCGGGGTGGGGGAGCAAGAGTTGGTCACTGACTTTGAGGAGGCTTTCCGTTACTTGGAAAAAAACACCGGCATACGCGATGTTCTCCTCTCCGGCGGTGATGCGCTCCTGCTCTCGGATTCACGCTTGGAAGCGATTCTCAAAAGACTGAGGGGTATCCCGCACCTTGAGTTTTTGCGCATAGGCACACGCGTTCCCATTTTTCTCCCGCAGCGGATTACTCCTGCCCTCTGTGAGATGCTTCGTAAGTATCATCCGCTTTGGATGAGTGTGCATGTGAACCATCCCCGCGAGCTGACGACCGAGGTCCGCGACGCTCTCGGGCGCCTTGCCGACAGTGGTATCCCTCTCGGTAATCAGAGTGTGCTTCTCAAAGGCGTCAACGACAACGCGGAGGTCATGAGAGACCTCATCCACAAGCTTCTCCTTTGCCGGGTGCGACCTTACTACCTTTACCAGTGCGACCTCATACGCGGCTCGTCGCATCTCCGGACCTCTGTGGCAAAAGGCATTGAAATCATCGAAACTCTCCGAGGCTTCACCAGTGGCTACGCGATCCCACAATATGTCATCGATGCTCCAGGCGGTGGAGGCAAGGTGCCGATTAATCCGAACTATGTCCTCTACCACGACACGGAAAAAATCGTCATCCGCAACTACGAGGGAAAAATCTTCGAATATCCCGAGCCTGTTGCCTTGCCGGTAGCTAATCACCACAGCGCTGAGCTCCTCAGCGCCTGATGCCTTTAAATCCCGAGTCGTCCCGAGTCGACTACGCCGCTGAGGTCGCGGATGAAGAAGCCTGAGTGGATTCTCCCAGCGCTGTAAGAATTTTTTGAACCGTCGCCTCGACGGTTAACCCATGCTTTGCGCGCAGGATGGGAACGGTGCCATGCTCGATAAACTGGTCTGGCCAGCCAATGCGCACCACCGGAGTCGTGATGTGGCGGTCCGACAGGTGTTCCACCACTGAGGCCCCAAAGCCGTTTGCCAGCACATGGTCCTCCATGGTGCAGATCGCGTCGCAGCCGCCCGCAAAGAACTCAAGGGTCGCTGTGTCGAGAGGCTTGATCCAGCGGGCATTGACGACTGCTGTCGAGACACCCCGTTTTTCCAGTTCCTCCGCGGCTGGGATGGCGAGTTCACACATGTTGCCCAGTGCGAAGATCGCAGCTTTTGTGCCGTGGCGGATGACCTCGGATTTGCCGATTTCGAGAAGCTTGGGCTTTTTTGCGGGGACTGCACCAGTGCCGGCGCCACGCGGGTAGCGGATGGCTGCAGGGCCGTCATGGTGGGCAATCGTCCAGAGCATGTCCGCAAATTCTGCCTCGTCTCTTGGCTGCATGTGGATGATTCCCGGAACCGGGCGCAGATAGGCGATGTCGAAGAGCCCGTGATGCGTGGGGCCGTCGTCGCCTGACAGTCCCGCGCGGTCCATGCACAGCGCCACATTGAGATTTTGCAGTGCGATGTCATGAATAATCATGTCATACGCGCGCTGCATGAAGGTGCTGTAAATGGCCAAAAACGGTTTCAGCCCTTGGGTGGCGAGTCCACAGGCAAAAAGTGCGGCGTGCTCTTCGGCGATCCCGACATCGTAGCAGCGCGCCGGATGCCGCTTGGCGAAGTTGATCAAACCCGTGCCAGTCGGCATCGCCGCAGTGATGGTAACGATCTTATTATTGTCGTCGGCGAAGTCCGCCAGCTTCGTTCCAAGAAGCTCGGAGTAGGTCGGCGTGGAGGAAGACGTGGTTTCGCCGGTGTCCAAATGGAATTTTCCAAGTCCATGAAACTTGTCGGGCTTCTCCACGGCAGGCGCGTAGCCTTTTCCCTTCTGTGTGAGCACATGGAGAATGACAGGCTCATTTTGTGTTTTTAAAAACTCGAAAGTCTGGGTGAGCAGCGGAATATCATGGCCATCCACTGGACCGTAGTAGCGGATCCCGAGATCATCGAAAATCACGCTCGGCGCGAGGAGGCTCTTCAGGCCCGCTTCCGCCTTGTGAGCCAGTTTGCGCGCTGTTTTTCCGCCGATCCATTCCAGGAAACGCGCTGCATTCTCATGTAGGTTTGCATAGGCGGGGTGGGTGACCAATCGATTAAGGTAATCTGCCACGGCACCCACATTTTTGGCGATAGACCATTCGTTGTCATTGAGAACAATGATGAGCCGCTTGGTGGTCGCAGCAATGTTGTTGAGGGCCTCGAATGTGACGCCGCAGGTGAAAGCTGCATCTCCCGCGATGCAGACCACATGCTCGTCGGAGCCGATTTGGTCGCGTGCCGCTGCCATGCCGAGTGCCGCCGAGAGCGCTGTCCCAGCATGCCCCGCGCCATAGGAGTCGTGCTCGCTCTCGCTGCGCAAAAGAAAACCATTCAGGCCTTCGTATTGGCGGATTGTCTCAAAACGGTCCAAGCGCCCTGTGAGAAGTTTGTGCACATATCCTTGGTGGCTGACATCAAATACAAACTTATCCCTCGGCGTATTGAAGACCCTGTGCAGCGCGATGGTCAATTCCACCACTCCAAGATTCGGGCCGAGATGGCCACCGGTCTTTGAAAGAACGCTAATGAGTTCCTCGCGGATATCTTGTGCCAAAAGCGGAAGGTCCTCAGCAGGGAGAGCCTGAACATCTTTTGGGGAATGAATTTTTGCCAGAAACGGTCCCGGAAATTGATCTGCCATGCCTCAGTTTTCCTGTTCCTCAAACTCACTGAGAGCCATAGCGCCTTGCGCATTGCGTGTGATGATCTGAATCCGCTTCTCGGCGGCATCCAGCTTTTCCTGACATTCTTTCACAAGCCCTATGCCTTCCTCATAAGAATCGATGAGATTCTCGAGCGGGAGGTTGCCCTCCTCCATCGAGGTCACGATTTCGGAAATCCGCTGCATGGCGGATTCAAGGGAGGATGTTTCTTTTTGGATTTTTTGAGCCATTGGGCGAGTGAGCTGCTTGTTGATCCATTACAACGAAGTGAGGTGCTTCGCGCAATGCGTATGTTGTGGCTCGCAAGCTGGGTTCCTATCGACGGGCTTATTCCTTACATCACGGGTCTGCGAAGAAAACAAACGCTGTGTCGATGAGCCCACCCGTTTTTCAATGCGCATCTGCCTGTCCGTAACACACGGGCCTGGTCCGACCTCTCTGCAGATTGTCTGAATGCCATCTTTGAGGCGATGAAGGCCCGTGAGATTCCGGGGTCGACCGCCGTGCGCCTGTCGTTCATTGCATCAATGCCGCTGGTGATTGCGTGGTGGGTTATGTGGTCCTCGAGTTTGCTATACTCCACCCCAGTTTGAGAATTTTGATTTTTGTGAGGTCGTTCTCTGAGGCCGGCAGCTTTCCCTGGCGCATTGCTCTCCAGCGTGATTGGACAACTCTTCAGTGGACCGGTTCGACGCAGTTTTCGTGAAGGGCGACACGACCTGTTCGCTTGCGGCCGGTCTCTGCACGATTCCTCGTAAAATTCTCGCCGGCCATATCAAGGCGGGCTTGCGCTCCCACGATCGCTATTCTGCATTTTAGAAGAAACTCAACCGGGTGATGTTAAGCCTTCTTGCCAACTGGCACTTTGCCCCTGCGGAGTTCGCAGCATCCCTCCTGCCCAACACCGCCTTTCTTTCGAAACCATTCACTATTCAAAGATTCCGCGATGCGATTAACTCTCTTTTGAAAATTAACAAATAGCCGGGCTCTGAGGAGGCCTATGAGCCGGAAGCTCGTGCCCAAGTCTCCACCTCGAGTCATTCGGGGGGTGACATGCCGTAAGATGCGATTAGTTTGGCGCGCATGATTCCCTTTCGCAATCTTGCCGAGACACGGACGCCGGACGGTGCCCGCTTTTCCCTCCATGAACACGACGGGGAATATTTTTTGAAACTCAATGGCCGACAGCTCATGGGCTCGAACTCCACGGTCTCGGAGCTACTTCTGGCAGACTTGGCCTGCAAATTTCGCTACCCAGTCGAGCGTCCCACGGTCCTGATCGGCGGTCTGGGTCTTGGTTTCAGCCTCCGCCGCGTGCTTGAAATCAACGGCCCGCATGTCTTGGCACAGGTCTCGGAATTGCTCCCCGAGGTCGTCGCATGGAATCGCGAGTTTCTGCAAAATCTGAATGGCAAATTTCTTGATGATCGCCGCGTAGAGGTTCTGACCCGCGATGTCTTCGACTGCATTAAAAATGGAGCCGGGCAATACGACGCTATCCTTCTGGATGTGGATAACGGTCCCACCTCTTTCGTGCAGGCCAAAAATTCGCGTATCTACTCTGGCAAAGGACTCGCCATGATCCGCCGTGCTCTCCGCCCTGGCGGCCGAGTTGCCTTCTGGTCCGCCGAGCCGGAGCCCTTGTTTCTCACCAGTCTCTCTCGCGCGGGCTTTCAGGCCGAAGAGTTCGAAGCCAAGTCCCACGAGCGCGCCAAGCGCGCCGCCCACAGAATTTATGTCGGTGAGGTTTCCTAATTAAAATTTCGCTGGTTTCGAAAAAGCTCCCAATGCTGGGTGCAAGCTTTTCGCTTTCTCGGAGCTCTCAAATAAAATGACTCCAACTCTTGACTTACCTGATCGGCATGGTAAGTGAATAACCCCGCGCCTCATCAAAAAGCACCGTCGGTCCTGTAGTCCTCATTTTTTATGGGTGGCCTCAAGCGCACAGGGAAACCCGGTGACATTGCAGAAAGAATACACACATGCCAGTTCGTCTCGGTCGGTTTGAAATGCCGAAGTCTCTCGTCAAAGAAGAGAAATCATCCACTGATAAATATGCTCTATTCGTCGCCGAACCCTTCGAGGCCGGCTACGGGCACACCATCGGAAACTCGCTCCGCCGTGTTCTTCTAAGTTCACTCGAAGGCGCCGCAATCACTTCGGTGAAGATCGAAGGTGTCCTGCACGAGTTTAGCACTCTTCCCAATGTGGTTGAGGATGTCGTCGACATCATTCTCAACCTCAAAAAAATCAAGTTCAAGGCCCATGACCATGAGCCCCGCACTCTCAAGCTCGCTGTCAACAAGGAAGGTGTTATCACCGCTGGCGATATTCAGAGCACGACCCAGTGCGAGGTTTTGAACCCTGAACAAATCATTTGCACCACTGACAAGAAGTCTAAGTTTGAAGCCGAATTTGAAGTGAAAGTCGGCCGCGGCTTTGCCACTGGCGATGAAAACAAGCATTCCGATCAGCCAATCGGCGTCATCGCCATCGACTCGGTTTTTTCGCCAGTGACTCGCGTCAAATACGCCGTTCAAAACACACGCGTTGGCCAACGCACCGACTACGATAAGGTCATCCTCGAGGTCTGGACTGACGGCCGGATCACTCCCGACGATGCCCTTCTCCAAGCCTCGGCTATCCTGCGCCACCACCTCGATGTCTTCGTTGGATTCGACGAAAATGTTGTCGAGTTTGATGAGACCCCGCAAGAGGTCAGTCAAGAAAATAGCCGCCTCAAGAAACTCCTCAATATGAGCGTCAATGAGATTGAGCTTTCTGTTCGCGCGGCAAATTGCCTTAACAACGCAAACATCACATCCGTGGGTCAACTCGCCCTCAAGAGTGAGGCTGAGATGCTAAAATACCGCAACTTCGGCAAAAAGTCCCTCAACGAAATTAAAGACAAACTCACCCAACTCGGTCTCGGCCTCGGAATGAAGCTCGATCCCGGTCTCATTGAACTTCCCGTCGTGGAGGAATCCAACTAACTCGCCATGCGCCATCGCAAGAAAACTGTCAAACTCGGCCGCTCATCATCTCACCGCGACGCTCTGCTCGCGAATCAGGTCTGCAGCCTCATCGAACACAAACGCATCAAAACCACCCTCGCTAAGGCGAAGGCCGTTCGTCCGCTCGCGGAAAAAATGGTCACCCTTGGCAAGCGTGGAGATTTGCATGCACGCCGCCTTGCCGCAGGCTACTTAGGCCAGAAGGACGCTGTTAAAAAGCTCTTTGCCGAAATTGCCCCGCGCGCAGCGACACGCAAAGGCGGCTATACCCGCATCATCAAACTCGGTCAGCGCATGAGTGATTCCGCTCCCATGGCCTTCATCGAGTGGGTGGACAACGAGGGCGCAGGCATCGAGGATACGGTTGTTGAAACCGTCGTAGCATCTGCGGAAGCCAAGAAGCCTGAGTAAAACTTGGCGGGACGCCTCCGCATCCCGCCAAAAAAATTTAACTGAAACCGGTTGGAAGATTTCTCCCGAGGAATCCCCTGACGGGCCGGGCGGGACCAGCAATGGTCTCGCCCGTTTCTCTTGCTCCAGATCATGAGTCAACTTGCCGAAGACTACGCCCAGTTTGTCATTCCCACCTACGGTCGTTTCGATCTCGATATCGAGCGGGGCGAGGGGTGTCATGCGTGGGATTTCGCAGGTCGAAAATTCCTCGACTTTGGTGCTGGAATAGCGGTCTGCTCGCTTGGCCACGCCCATCCGGAGATCACAGCGGCTGTCTACGAACAGGCCGGCAAACTCGTTCACACTTCGAATCTTTACCGCACGGGTCCGCAAGCCTGCCTTGCAAAGCGATTGGTGGAGGTGACAGGCGAAGGGAAGGTTTTTTTCTGCAATAGTGGAGCTGAGGCCAACGAAGGCCTGATCAAGCTCGCACGCCGCTTCGGCAGTGTGACCGGTCGTTCGGCAATTCTCACCTTCACAGGCTCGTTTCACGGTCGCACGATGGCTTGTATCTCCGCAACCGGGCAGGAGAAGGTGAAAAAAGACTTCGGCCCGCTTCTTCCAGGTTTCCGCCATCTGCCTTTTGGTGATCTGAAGGCGGTGCGCGAAGCGATCGACTCCGACACAGTAGCTATTCTCGTTGAGCCAATCCAAGGCGAGGGTGGCATCCATCCCGCTTCAGGGGACTTCCTCCGTGGCCTGCGGGCGCTTTGTGACGAACACGGTATGCTTCTTTTTTTTGATGAGGTGCAGTGCGGTCTCGGTCGCACGGGGGATTGGTGTGGCTGGCATGCGGTTGCCGCCGACATCCAGCCAGACGGTGTTTCGTGGGCCAAAGGCATAGCAAATGGTTTCCCCCTCGGGGCCTTCTGGGTCTCTCACCAAGCCATCGACAAAAGAGGTGCCCTCTGTGATCTGCTCGGCGCGGGAAGTCATGGCACCACATACGGGGGAAACCCAGTCTCCTGCGCGGCAGGATTGAAAGTGCTGGAAATCATCGAGCGTGACCGCTTGCTTGAGAATGCCCGTATTCTGGGAGACCATCTCGCATCCTCTCTGCGCGGCCTTCCAAGCCCGTTGATCGCGGAGGTCCGCGCCTCAGGTCTCATGGTAGGAGTCCAACTGGCCTCCGATTTTCCAAAAACCACTCGCACACCTGCCCTGGAAGTTGTCACGCACGCCATGTCACTCGGTCTGCTCGTCATACCTGCGGGGGATTCTGTCGTCCGTTTTCTTCCGCCACTCAATGTCACCCGCCAAGAGATCGATATGGCAGTGGCCAAATTTTCCGAAATCCTTCAACACTTCGACTCCAAGCCCTGAACAATCTTGGGATACGCCATGAAACACCTCCTTTCCATCGAGTCGCTTAGCGCGCTGGATATCGACAATATCCTTGCAGATACCGCCCACATGAAATCATCCCGAGGCAGGCACTCGGAACAACCGCTCCATAGCCAATGCTGGGCTTTGATGTTTTCGAAGTCATCCACACGCACCCGTGTATCGTTTGAAGTCGGTATCCGCGAACTCGGTGGCAATGCACTTTTCTTGGCCGCCGCCGAGATTCAGCTTGGGCGGGGGGAACCAATCTCTGACACGGCTCGTGTGTTGGGCCGCATGGTCCATGGAGCTGTGATCCGAACCTTTTCCCAAAAAGATGTGGAGGATTTTGCCGCCTTCAGTGGCATCCCGACCATTAATGCCCTCACTGACGAGGAACATCCCTGCCAAATTCTGGCGGATCTTTTTTCTATCCGGGAGACACGCGGATCGCTTGATGGCCTGCGCGTGGCATTCATTGGCGATGGGGACTGCAATGTGGCGCGTTCCTGGATTTGGGCTGCTGCTCGTTGTGGATTCGAGCTTGTCATCGCGGCTCCTCCGAAATTTCAGCCTCCTGCTTCGCTCTTGCAGCGCGCGGGCGGCAAGATCACCCTTACAGCCGACCCACTCGAGGCCGCAGTCGGCGCCGATGTGCTCTACACAGATGTCTGGGTGAGCATGGGGAGGGAAGAGGAGGCCGCTTTCCGCTTGGCTCAATTTCAAGGCTACCAAATCAACGCGCACCTTGTCTCCCTCGCATCTCCCGCTGTGCTTGTGATGCATTGCCTGCCAGCATACAGAGGCAAGGAAATTGACGAGTCGACGCTTGAATCCCATGCGGAAACAATCTTCCGACAGGCCGAAAACCGCTTGCACGCCCAGAAGGCGATCATGGCGAGGCTCGTTAAAAATTCCCAGATGCGTTTCTGAAAATTGACAAACACTCTGACCTTTGGAATGAATGTCCTCACGGTCGCACAAGCTTCCTGCCCCAATCCCAATCCCTATGCCAGACCCTAAAAAAGAAACTGTCCGCATCGTCATTCCTCCGACTCGTCAGATTCCCCCTCCTCCCAGCAGCGAGTCTGCGATGATCAAACTTTCTGCCAAGCCAGTTCTGGCGTCCTCCTCCGTAGTGCCCCCCCCTCCGCCAGTTCCCACTGCCTCAGGGCCTCTCGTTCCGCCCGCTCCGCCAATGACGATTCCAGCGATCAAGCCTCCTGCTCCACCGGTGATCGCAATGCCCCCCTCGCATGAAGCGCCAAAAATCCCCGTAGCACCAGCGCCTTTGAAGCCTGCTGGCATCATACCACCCGCACCTGCGGCACCTGCCGTGGCCATCAAGCCGCCTGGAGTTGTTGGTGAGGCGCCAAAAATCCCCGCAGCGCCTGTGCTTTTGAAGCCTACTGGCATCGTGCCACCCGCACCTGCGGCACCTGCCGTGGCCATCAAGCCGCCTGGAGTTGTTGGTGAAGCGCCAAAAATCCCCGTAGCACCTGCGCCTTTGAAGCCTGCTGGCATCATGCCACCCGCACCTGCGGCACCTGCCGTGGCCATCAAGCCGCCTGGAGTTGTTGGTGAAGCGCCAAAAATTCCGTCGTCGCCTGCGCCTTTGAAGCCTGCTGGCATCATACCACCCGCACCTGCGGCACCTGCTGTGGCCATCAAGCCGCCTGGAGTTGTTGGTGAAGCGCCAAGGGTATCGGCTGTTCCTGTTTCTCCAAAAGCCCCAGGTGCTTTGCCCGGAGCCTCCTTAACACCGAAGAAGGAAACTGCCAAGATCAGCCTACCTGCAGTCACTCGCAATGTCCCTCAAGCCACTGTGGATTTGAAAAAACCTGGTGCCAAATCGGTTGCTCCAATTGGAAAAAACATTTCTTTACCCACCAACGCGCAGCCAACCGCAGTCGATGGCAAAATCCCCTCTCAAGAGCAGTCCTCCCAACCGGAGCTCATTCTTGGCATCGCCGCAACTATCGTTGCACTGCTCTCCCTTGGTATCCAAGTCTGGACTTTCTTAGGTTGATCTTCCCATTTCAAAAAAATCTAACACTCCCTTTTTATGTCTAATCCCAATGTGGCCGAACTAAACGACTCCAACTTCAACTCCTTCCTTCAAGGAACCTCCTTGCCCGTGCTCGTCGATTTCTGGGCTCCTTGGTGTGCTCCTTGCCGCATGCTTGGTCCAGTTGTTGAGGAAATTGCCGCCGAAAACATCGGCAAATTTGCTATTGCCAAAGTCAATGTGGACGACGCCCCAGGCGTTTCTACCCAGTTTGGCATCCGCAGTATCCCCTCGCTGATTTACTTCAAGGGGGGGGCCAAACAGGACCAAACCGTAGGAGTCAGTGGCAAGGGGGAAATTGTTTCCAAGCTGACAGCCCTCGTCTAAAGAGGGCAGAGGCCCTATCAGCACTCCCAAGTGCCATTCCCGCGTGTGGAAGATGTCTCGCTACTGCGTGTGTGTTTTCGTGGTCTTGCAGCGCAAATTTTAACCCGCGAGCATGTTTTCGCGAAAGTGTATTTCTGTCATGAGTTTTTCCCCACTACAAAGTCCCCATTCTTGGCGCCGAAATGTGGAGTAGTGACAGGTCTTTGTGGGATTCCGCTTTGCCATGAGGGACACTTGCTTGTAAATACCCTCTATGATACCGAATCCCGATTTACAACACTCTGCCTTTGTTCTGACGACTCTCGGTCTTGGAGCGGCAGAATCTTTTGTGGCGGTTAAAATCGCCGAGTGGGAGGAACATCTTGGCTTTGGGAAAATCGGGCCGCTCAAAATGTCATGAACAAAATTCTCCCCGCCGTTCTGGCACCTTCCTCTAGCGATGCCGAGCTTCCTCTCTCGATCACGAAAAAAGGCCGCCGCACGCGGAGGTTCGGTGTGGAACAACATTCGCGACCTCCGCTGGCCAGAATGCTGCGCATTCACGACCTCATCAGTCAGAATGCCCATCCGAACTGCACATCCATGGCGGCGGAGTTCGAGGTCTCCTGCAAAACCGTCATGCGTGATGTGGATTTTATGCGGGATCAAATGCACCTCCCGATCGCCTACAATGCCCTGAACAGGGGATTCAGCTACACGAAGCCGGTTTCTGCCTTTCCGCGTATGACCATGAGCGAGGGCGAGATCGTTGCACTGCTCGTCGCGCAGAAATCCCTCGAGCAATACAGGGGCACCGTCTTTGAAAAGCCGCTCAAATCCGCTTTTCAAAAAATGACCTCGAATCTTGAGGAGGAAGGTTTCTTTTCTTTTCAGGATCTCAACGAGGCCATTTCGTTCCGCCCCGTTGGCTACGCAATCCAGGAACTCCGTGTTTTCGATATCCTTTCCCAGGCTGTTCTGGAGCAACGCACGGTCGAGTTTGATTACTTCAAGCTCAGTGGAAAAAAAGCAGAGCGCCGCCGTGTGGAGCCCTACCACCTTGGCTGTATAGACAATCAGTGGTATCTCATCGGCAACGACCTCGTCCGAGCCGGCATCCGCACCTTCGCACTCACGCGCTTGAGTCATCCCAAATTTCTCAAGTCCACTTTCCAGCGGCCACAAGATTTCTCCATTGGAGACATGATGGCTTCCAGCTTCTCCGCCTTTGAAACCCCCAAGCCCAGCCGCGTCGTTGTGAGACTCGACGCCTTTGCTGCCCGCCTTGCTTCCGAGCGCATCTGGCACAAATCCCAAAAAATTAAACCTGTCGCCGGTGGAGGCGCTGAACTCATCCTCGAGGTCGGTCTTGCGCCCGATCTGGAAAACTGGATTCTTGGCTGGGGCAACCATGCCAAGGTCCTCGAGCCCCATGAACTCTGCGTGAGGATCGCTGCGATCGCACGATCCATGGCCCTTCAATACAGCGTTTAAAAGATTCTCTGCACCCTTGGTAAGGGAGACCCGGTCACGATGGCTGACCGCTCTTTTCCATCGACCCTCAGGACAATCACTGAGCTTCCATTGCACGCAAGCACCGGCTTGGGGTCTGAAAAAGCGACTGGGCAGTGAAAGCACCAAGTTGAGCCTGCACGCTCGCTGAACGGGGATGATCCAGACAAGTTTTCCTCTCGCTCACCAAGAAGGTGCCCATATGCTGTAGGCATAAGGGCAACTTATGGGCACAGGGATGGTGAGGCTCCACGGTCAGCTTGGCGTGTCACCGTAGGAAGGCTTCGTGGAGACCGCCGTCCACCGTTACGATTTGGCCAGTGGTTTTCGAGAGTCTGTCGGCGATCAGGAGGAAGTAGGCTTCCGCTTGGTCTGCTGGCGTGATGGGTGAACGGGTCAAGGTGCGGTCGGCGTAGAATTGGGCGAGTTTGGTGGTGAGCGACTCGTCGGATTCCGACTCCGAGTAGGCGATGTTGTATTTTGCGAGCGAACCGATCACGCGGTCGCGCGGGAACATGGCGCTGCCTTGCACGACCGTGGCTGGAGCGACGCCGTTCACTCGGACGAGAGGGGCGAGTTCCATGGCGAGTTCCCGCACAAGGTGGTTTGCAGCGGCCTTGGAGGTGTCATAGGCAATGCTGCCTTTCTTGGCGACGGCTGCATTCGCGCTGGTGGTGAGAACCATCGAGCCACGGAGCCCTTGGGCGCGGAAGTCCTTGGAGGCTTCGTCAGCGACGAGGTAACTGCCAGTGACATTGATGTTGAAGGTGAGGGCCCATTTGTCATCGGGGATGTGGCCGGTGGTGTCGCTCGGCACGAAAATGCCCGCTGTGATGGCGATGGAGTCGAAGCCCCCGTAGGCGAGAATGACTTGGTTGAGCATGGCGCGGATGCTGTCCCGTTTCGTGATGTCCGCCTGCAGGGCGATGGCGGGGCCGCAGCCGGAGATGCCGGTTCCTGCGACACCGATGCCGATGCCGGTTTTCTTGAGAATCTCATCCGCTGTGGCCTGTGCGCCGGAGAGGTTGAGATCGACGCAAACGATGTGAGCGCCCTCTCGGACCAATCGCAGAGCGGTTTCACGGCCGATGCCGCTGCCGGCTCCGATGACGACGACCGCACGGCCGGCAAGTTCCTTGTCGGCTGGCATGCGGCGGAGCTTGGCCTCTTCAAGGGCCCAATACTCGATGTCGAAGGCTTCCTGCTGAGGCAGGGAAATGTAGCCCCCGAGTGCCTCGGCGCCTCGCATGACTTCCACGGCGCAGTTGTAGAATTCGGCGGTGACGCGCGACTCGGATTTATCTTTTCCAAAAGCAACCATTCCCAGTCCGGCGACGAGGATCACGGTGGGGTTCGGATCGCGCATGGCGGGGGAGTCGGGACGCTTGCAGGCCTGATAGTAGGCGGCGTAGTCGGCACGGTATTTTTCAAGGCCGTCAGCGAGATCTTTTTTCAGCGTTTCGACAATCGTTTCAACGCTGGAATCCGCAGACGGAGCGTTGGCCACGTAGAGAGGCTTGATCTTGGTGCGCAGAAAATGGTCGGGGCAGCTTGTGCCGAGTTCCGCGAGGCGTGGAGCTTCCTTGGAGTTGACGAAGCGCAGGATTTTCTCGTCGTCCTGGATGGTTCCGATGAAGCGTTTCTTGGCGCTCACCTGACCGCGGAGCCAAGGCAGAAGGGCTGCGAAGACGGCGTCGCGTTTTTCCTTGGGTAGGGAGGAGTGAACTGCTCCGCCAAAAATGGCGGCTTCTCCGCCGCGCTCGGCCTGTTTCTTTTCAATGTGGGCGGCGGCTTTTTCGATGAGCTCCAAAGTGAGTTCGTAGCACTCGCGTCCGGTTTTTCCCCAGTTGATCAGACCGTGCTGGCCCATAATGAAGCCGTTTGCCTGTGGGTGTTTCTTGCAGGCCTCTTGCATGGCGAGGCCGAGTTCGAAGCCGGGCCGCATCCATGGGATGTGGACGACCTCGTCGCCGTAAATTTCTTTGGTGACTTCAATGCTGTTCGCACACGCGGCGACGGAGATGGCCGCGTTCGGATGCGTGTGGTCCACATGGGCGTGGGGGATGAAGCTGTGGAGTGGGGTATCGATCGAGGAGGGGCGGGGATTCAGGTTGAAAGTGGTGTGGGAATACATGCCGACCATCTCGTCCTCGGCGGGGCTTTTCAGGCCTTTGTCCGGGCGGTTCGCATAAACACGCTGGAGGTCGACGAGCTTCGATTGGTAGAGGGAGGAGAAGTTTTCCGTCTTAGAGGTGCGGAGGTCTCCGCCGGAGCCTTTCACCCATAAGACTTCGACTTTCTCGCCGGTGAGGGGATCGGTTTCCCAGATTTTCGAAGAGGTGTTGCCGCCTCCTGTGTTGGTGATCCGCTGGTCGGTGCCGAGGCAGTTTGAGCGGTGGATCAATTCTTCCACCGTGCCGGTTTTAACGGCGTCGGAGGGGTTCCAGTGACGGGTGACGTGGTTTAGTGGATTGCTCATAATTTGTGATCGTTTCGAAATCTGCTTTTATTTTGTTTTTTATTGCGCGTCCAGCAAAAACAAAATATAAACACAGAAAAACAAATCTAAACCCACATGCTTGCCCATCAGAGACACCGACAAATCATTCAATCCCTCTCAGCGAGTGGAACTGCAAGGACGACGGAATTAGCCGCCAAACTCGAGGTGACTGAGGAAACAATCCGTCGCGATTTTGAAAAACTGGAGGCTGATGGCGAGTTGGTGCGAATCCATGGGGGAGCGGTGAGTTTGGACTTGAGCACTCAGGATTTTTCACTAAGGGAAAGGGTCGCGCACAATGCCGAAGGCAAGGCGAGGATCGCCCGCGCAGCGTTGTCACACATCAAAGAAGGAATGACTGTATTTTTCGATGCCAGCACCACGGTCCTTCAACTGGCTGCGCTGTTGCCCGAGGCACCGCTCACCATTGTGACCAACGCGCTTCAAACCGCCATCACTCTTGCAGGAAAGCCGAATATCACCGTTTTTGTGCTGGGTGGAAAACTGGGTGCCTCCTCTTTGTCGTGCACCGGTTGGGCCGCAGCGGAAGGTTTGGAGCATCACCGGATCGATGCTGCGTTCATTTCTTGCAAGGGTATCGAGTCCTCACTGGGACTCAGCGATGCAGCGGAAGAACATGCCCGCATCAAAAAGGATGTCGTCGCCCGCTCGAGCCAGGTCTTCCTTCTGGCGGACCAGACAAAATCCGGTCTGGCGTCGAGCTTCTTCTTCGCAAAAAATTCCGAGATCGATCTTTGGATTTGTGACGCCGAACCCCGTGCGGATGTGCTGGACGCCGTCACCTCTCAAGGAATGCGCTTGGAGGTGGCCAGATGAAATCACGCCGCAAAACATATCTGGCCATCGATTTGGGGGCATCTAGTGGCCGCGTCATGGCAACGCATTTCGACGGCGAACGCTTGGAGATCGAAGAATGCGCCCGCTTTCCCAACAAGGGCATCGAGGTCGATGGGGGATGGCATTGGGACTCGGAGGGTCTTTTCGCTGAAATCAAAAAAGGACTCGCAACGGCATCCGCCCGCTATGGGGAGGATATTGTTTCGGTCGCAGTGGACACTTGGGGTGTTGACTATGTGCTGTTGGACTCGAATGGTCAGCCTCTGAACCAGCCTTGGATGTATCGTGATTCACGCACCGATGGAGTGATGGACAAGGCAACAGCTATCGTGGGCTCTGACCGTCTGTGGGAGCGGACCGGCATCCAGCCGATGTTCTTTAATACCGTTTACCAACTGATGGCGGAAGCGCAGGACTGGGATCACATCTTAAAGGCGAACGAAATCCTTTTTATTCCTGACGATATCAACCGCCGTCTCTGTGGCGTTCGCGCTACGGAACGGACGATCGCAAGCACATCCGGACTTCTTTTTGCAGGGTCTCCGGAGTGGGATGTTGAAGTTGCATCCGAATTGGGAATCCCGACACTTTTGCTCTCACCGATTACCGAGCCCTGTCGGGTTCTCGGCGAAATCCTGCCTGAAATCGCAGAGCAAACGGGCCTGCGCGGCGTGAAGGTCTGCACCTGTGGCAGCCATGACACGGCCTCGGCCGTTGCGGCCGCACCATCTCTTGGAAGCCCGCTTTTCATCAGTTCCGGGACGTGGTCCCTTCTCGGCATAGAACTCCGCCATCCCGTTCTCTCTTTGGCGGCTCGCGAGGCGGGTTTTTCAAACGAGCAGGGTCTCGAGGGAAGAACCCGTTTCCTGACGAATATCGCCGGGATGTGGCTTCTCCAAGAATGTCGTCGTGTGTGGGCTGATCAAGGTCGCGATCTCGAATTCGCCACGATGGTTGAAATGGCCTCGACCGTTCAAGCCCCAGCATTCATCGATCCCGATGCGGCAGAGTTCCAAAAGCCCTGCGACATGCCAGCTGTGATCCGCACTTGGATTGAAAGCAGCGGCCAAGATGTTCCAGCCAATGATGCGCAATTAATCAGAACGATTCTTGAAAGCCTTGCTTTAAAATACCGCTGGAAACTTCAACAGCTTGCGGAACTTGTGCCCGAACTTCCGGACACCCTGCAAATTGTTGGCGGCGGCTGCCTGAACAGATTGCTCAATCAAATGACGGCGAATGCCACTGGGCTTCGTGTTGAGGCCGGGCCGGTGGAAGCCACGGCTGCTGGCAATGCCATCGCTCAGATGATGGCTGATCGCGAGATCATATCCCTCGCCGAGGGTCGTGCGATTTTAAGAGTGTCCTTCACGCTGGAAACCCACGAACCTACAGATCTCCCCGAATGGGACGCGAAGGCGGAGCGTTTCGCTGCCTTGCTCAAAAAGAAATAAACCCTACCGTCAACACTATGAACTCCCGATATCCCTCCATCGAACTCCTCGCCAAGCGGGCCAAACAACGCATTCCAGGCTTCGCCTACGACTATCTCGCCGGCGGTTGCATGTCTGAGGTGAATCTGGAAAAAAACACTCGCGATATCCGGGCCTTGGAACTTCGGCCCGTCTATCTGCGCGACTACGCGGGGGCTTCACAAAAAACCACCCTCTTCGGGCGTGAATACGCCTCGCCTTTCGGAATTGCCCCTGTGGGTCTGCAAGGTCTCATGTGGCCCAAGTCCTGCGAAATCCTTGCCCGCACGGCCCACGAGCACAATATTCCGTTTGTTCTGAGCACGGTCACCACCGCCAGCATTGAAAAGGTCGCGAAGATCACCGACGGCGACTTTTGGTTTCAGCTTTATCATCCTGCCGATGACTCGCTCCGCGACAAGGTTCTCCAGCGCGCTGCGGATGCCGGGTGCAAGACCCTCGTGCTTCTTGCGGACACACCCACCTTCGGCTACCGGCCCAAGGAAATAAAAAGTGGTCTCTCGGTTCCTCCGAAAATGACTATCTCCAACATTCTGCAAATGTGCACGCGGCCAGCCTGGTCGTTCTCCCAACTCTTCGCCGGCATCCCCCAGTTCGAGACCCTGAAGCCCTACATACCAGCCGGCCTCAGCATGAAGCACCTTGGCCTCTTCATGAATAAAACATTCTCCGGCCGTCTCAATGAGTCCCGCATCCGCGCGATT
>Ga0247840_10002519_pt1 | contig 32591 bp, 30 predicted proteins | sample LaCruzMarch2015__FD_192404 | JGI IMG/M metagenome (GOLD analysis project Ga0247840, IMG submission 192404) | Freshwater microbial communities from meromictic Lake La Cruz, Castile-La Mancha, Spain - LaCruzMarch2015_17m | ecosystem: Environmental > Aquatic > Freshwater > Lake | place: Spain...
TTAATTTTAAATTCTCATATCGCATTTTCATATTGCGAATTTATAATCTCAAAGAACGTAATTGTCTAATATCTTATTTTTTTACTAACTTAGCACTGTTAATCTTTTATTCGGTATAAACTCTATTGTAAATTGAATAAACTTTAATTTCAATACTATAAATATAAATAAAATAAAAGTAAAAAATGGGAATCGACCCTATTTTGGAAATTTATCCAACTAAATTTAATAGTTCGTCTTTTAAATCTTCCAATTGATTAATTTTAATCAGCCGATAATGAAAAATTTATAAAAATAAAAAAAACAAATTTAAATCACTATTGTCCGATAAACTTTTAAAACAGACATACAATTGAGATTTTTCACTTCGTTCAAAATGACAATCAATTATTTATATATTGGTGTGTGGTATGAAAGCGGCTTCGCCGCTTTCATACCACACTTAGTAAAACCAATTGTAATAAGTTGTCATTCTTTGCAAAGCGAAGAATCTGAAAAATTATATCGGACAGTATTGAATTTAAATAAGAAGTTTTCTTTTTATAACAATTACAAGATATTAAAAATATAAACGATACATCAGGTTTGGAAACAGGCCAAACTGAGTAACATATCCAATTTTTCCGGGTTTGGTTTCATCATAATATTCTGATAATTTACCCTTATTATTAGTAATGTTATCCATCGTAATAAAAAGTTCGTGTGTAAGTTTGTGTTTGTTCCATTTATAACTTGCCGATAAGTTTACCTGATAAATATCTTCAAACTTTTTATCATAGGCTTTTTTATAATCCCAGAATTTGTTTGTTGCAGGATTAACAGCTGTGTTTCCCAATGCATCTGTTAATAATGGAATATACCTTTGTCCGCCTCTGAAAAATACCTTGGTATTTAAATTCAGGGTTTGATTTTTCTTTTTCCCAAGATGTGCAAATTCTTTGCCAAATAATATATTTACCAGGTAGTTGCCATTGTATTTGGTGTTTCTCTCAATGCCTTCAAGTGTTTTATATTTTGAATTATATATTGAGGCATTAATTAAATAGTAATAACTTCTGCTGAAAAAACGCTCAATGGTAAGTTCTACTCCGTAGTTTTTTCCGCTTCCTTTATTAACCAGGGCAACATATTTGAAATCAGTACCTTCATTAATGGTTGAATAATAGCTTGTGTCGTTGTTTTCAACAGGTAAATTGTAGAGGTTCTGATAATATGCTTCTAGCTTTACTCTTAAATTTTTCCCTAAACGTTTTTCAAAACCTAATATATAATGATCTGCTTTTAATAAATCAAGGTTTTTATTTGGTGCAGTTACACTCCCATTTGCCTGTTTCACCATGGTAAAATAGTTATGTACACTTTCCATAGTGCTGTGTTTGCCGTAACCTGCGTTAAGTGAACTGCTGCTGTTAAGCTGCCAGTTTATTGCAAATCTTGGTTCAAGTGTACTTTTGTTATTATACAATACATTCATGTTATGAAGTCCGGCAACAATCATTACTTTTTCATTAAAACGGTACTTCCAGCTGATAAAATTACTCAATGTAGTTATTTTTTCATTGAAGTTTGCCATTGAAAACATCGTGGCCGAACTATCCTGTATGCTGCTTAATTTGTAATCATAAGCATGGATGGCATATTTTGTTCCTATTTGAATGGTATTTTTTGCATTAATTTTGTAGTTATATGTTATAGCTCCCCTATAAACAGCATTCTTTATCCTGCTTTGATAATCTAAAGCCTTGTTGCCAATCGAGTCACTCATAAATTCACCCAGACCATTATATAATTTTGTAGTTTTTATCTTAAAAACATCTTCATTAATTCCATCGCCCGAATAAGACAGTGTGGTTTTTAAAAAGCTCTTTTCATTAATACTGATGGTATGCATCATCCCGATATTTGTAAGGTAATTGCTTTTATCGTAATCTTCTGTGATATCAGATGTAATAGTTCCGTTTGTGGGAGTTGCAATCATATCTGCCTTAACATCTGTCATCGAAGCACTGCTTGAACCCATCAATCCATAGAAAGAAAATACGCCTGTTTTTTTTGCAGGCAGCACAATTTTAAATGCTCCATCCTGATAATTCAGCACTCCATCAAGTTTAATGATCCCTAGATTATTCAAAAGGGAAATAGTAGAATATCTGTAATTTATGAGAAATGAGCCTCCATAGCCTTTTTTAAACGGTCCTTCTACTGTCAGATCCGTACCTTGAATTCCAACGCCTAATGAAGTTTCATACTTTTGATTATTACCATTCCTGATTTTTACATCATATAATCCTGATAACACATTGCCATACTCCGGTGAAAAAGCCCCTGTTGAGAAGTCTGATGTACCTAATAAGCTATTATTTAATGCACTGACACCACCACTTACTGCGTTTTGATCGGCAAAATGAGTAGGGTTGGTAATTTCTACGCCATCCAGGCGCCATTGAATGTATTTTGGTGAATTACCTCTTACGATGATATCGTTTCCTCCATTTTGTGATGCTGTAACTCCTGCAAAATTTGATAATATTTTGGAAGGGTCGTCCAAGCCACCGGCATAGCGTTTTGTTTCTTCTGCTGATATTGAACGAGTACTAATGAGAGACATTTGATTTATAGCTTCCCCTTTGTTTCTATCAGCTTTAATTACAACTTCATTCAGTTTTAAAACAGATTCCTGCATGTTTAGGTTTAAAACTTTCTCTTTACCTGAGTTTACTTCAATATCAGGAATAGTTTTGTTTTCATACCCTATATAAGATAATTTCAGTGTAATTCTGCCAACCGCTATTTTATCCAGCCTAAACTCACCATTAATATCGGTTGACGCACCTTTAAACGGTTCAACACCAAGCAATATGACTGATACTCCAATTAATGGCAAATGACTGTCCATATCTATTATTGTCCCTCTAACTGTTTGTGTCAGTTGTTGACTAAATGCCACTGTAGTGGACATGATAATTATAAATGTTGTGTAAATTATTTTTTTCATTGTTTTATTATTTTAAAGATTATTATTTTGTATTAAAAGAAGAATATACTTCAGATGAATTAAATCCTTTAACGATAAGCCATACCGCCAAAGACATTTCATATGCGAATACCGGAATCGCAAGGATTGCCCCCCATACAGAAAGCTGATGAAAAACGCCGAACATTACGAAGAATGCGCAGGCCAGTATGAGTATTCCTCCGGCAAATCCCAGTACTGATATGAAACGCGGAACGAGTTTTGAATCATATAAAAAATAGCTCATTAGCAGTGTGCTAGGACCCAAAGCGAGGTTTGGTCCAAGCAAAAATGTCCAGTTATGAACCGCCACCAGTAATTTGCCAATTGTCAAAAAAGACGATGCATCAGGAGATAATGTTTTTACATACTCCTGATGTAAAGTAATTACCGATAACAGGCTGATGATACCGATAGTTATGAGAATAGCTTCAAGCAGCCTGAAGCATACATACCCAATCGCTATACTTTCATTTTCCTTATTGATGATTGGAAACATCATAACGGAAATGCCAATAACAGAAAATACAAGAATCAGCTCATTAAAAGCGCCCCAGATTACTTGCGTATCATTTACTGTATCTTTATAATGTATTCAGTATCATTCAGTACAGGCTGATATAACGCTAAACCTATTATTGCTGTAACGGTTGCAACTATATATAATACACCTGTAATGATTGAGATATCTCTGTTTGCTTTCATTTTATTTTTCTCAGGATAATTTGTGTGATAATTTTATTATTGTTTAACGAATGGAGTTAAAAACCAGATGATTTTGTTTTTTTCCCGAGAGGGTTTGTTTTCCATGGTTTGGAAAAATGCACACTGATAATGAGTCCCCTGTTAAACATTTCCTTGTCGTAAGAGATGTTGGTTAAACCATAGCAGTATCTGATGTCCAGTGCAAGCCTTTTTTGTTTAATCTGAAACATAAAACCTCCACCCATTTGAATGCCGGCATCCTGTCGATTAAAAGCACCGGCTGATTTGTTAAATGAGATATCTGTTCGGACACCTTCAATTGTCCGGTTTCCACTAAAATTATAGGAAATGGATGGCCCTGCATTCATATAAAGTTTACCAAAATGGAAACGAGCCATCAATGGTAATTCAAATGCATTTAATTTGATAATTGATTGTTGCGTAGTTATAGGATTCCGAGCTGTCAATTCGCCACCCCTTCTTATATAATACAGTTCTGAAACCAGCGAAAATTTCGGGCTTATACCCGCTTGAAATGACACACCCGCATTTATTCCTTTTACATCTTCCTTATAATCTGATGTGGCGCTGTTTGAACTTCCATAATTGAAGTTTGTACTCACTACATTGATCATGAGGTCAAAATAGGTTTCCGCTGATTTTTCACCATCCCTGATTTTCGCTGAACCTGATTCTTTTGTTTGAGCAAATGAATTTCCGTACAGGAGAATTAGAGCTACTATGATTACTGATTGTTTCTTTATTTTCATATCTATTTGTATAAATTATTTTACAAAAGTATATGAATGGGAATGGACTTAAAAATCTGTTATGCAAAGCAGGCTAAGATGTCTGCATCCTGACGTTTTTAGTCTGCAAAATGGATGGATGCTTATGGTTTACGGTGAATGATTTGAAAGAATACCTCTTTGTATGTTTCTGAAATAGGGATTAATTCATCTGCAATTTTTATTCTGTTCCGTTCAATCGATATGATTTTATTTATTGCAACCATGTATGATTTATGCACTCTGCATACGATGTTTACTGGGATTATTTTTTCAAACTCATTGAAATTCTGCAAGGTCATTATCTTCTTGTTCGTCGTATGTATTCTTCGGTAATCTCTCATCCCTTCAATATAAACGATTTCATTAAGCATGATTTTTTCCAGTCTGTATTCCGTCTTTACGAAGATAAAGTCAGGTTGAGCATCCGGATTATGGCTAACTAAATTTTCATGTGCCTTGTTTACAGCTTTTAAGAACCGGTCAAATGTAAATGGTTTTAGCAGGTAGTCGGTTACATTGAGTTCATAACCTTTTAATGCATATTTCTGATATGCTGTTGTAATAATAACCTGACCATCTATTTTTGTACTTTCCAGCAATTCAATACCCGATAATTCATCCATATTTATATCCAGAAAAAGCAAATCGACTTTATTCGATTTTAAATAATAGAGCGCATTCAAAGCATTGTCAAACGTATCAATTAAATTCAGAAAGGGAATTTTATTGACAAAGTCACTGGTTCTCTTGAGAGCCAGAGGTTCATCTTCAATAATAATACAGGAATATCTATCCATTTTGAATTGTTAAATTGACAGTATAAAGATTGCAATGCTTACTTATTTCCAATGCATGTTTATCCGGATAAATCAGATTAAGACGCTTTTGAATGAGATCATTTCCTAATCCATTACTTTCCTGCTTTAATTTTCGATTTGAATCGAACTTGTTTGTACATACAAATCGGATGATCTTCTTTTCAATAAACAGTTGAACATTAATTGCATGCTCTATTTTTTTATTGGTAGTATGTTTAAAGGCATTTTCAATGAATTGAATAAATACCATTGGGGCTATAGTTTTATCACCAGGAATGCCTGTTATCTGAAAACTCACATAATTTACATTTGAGGTTCTTATTTTTTGTAATTCTATATACTTTTCTATGTATTCAATCTCCTTTTCAAGCAGGATTGTTTCTGTTTTAGTCTCGTATAACATAAAACGTAAAATATCGGATAGCTTATTTAAATAAACAGAAGCTATTGTAGCATTCTCCAATATCAATACATCGATGTTATTCAGCGTATTGAATAAAAAATGAGGATCCAGCTGGGCTTTTATCAATGCCATTTCTGTTTCTTGATTTTTCCTTTTCAATTCTTCTTTCAATTTTATTTCATCAACCCAGGTAATAAAACCTTTAAGTACCAATGCCACTGTACCGGATATTGTTGCAATAAAGCTCATCGCTCCAATAACTATAAAAACAGTAGATCTGCCGTTTTTGCCGCCTTTATCCATGTCAATCATACGTCCTGTTTCTATAAAATAGCGTATCAGGATATATGCTATTATAGAAGCACCTATGGCAATCAGAATACCGGATACAATTGAAAGTAAATTCTTTTTTTGTTGCAGGAACTTTGGAAATACCAGAAAATAGCAACCATAAAATGTTATGAACGAAGGGAAAAATGCAAACAGGAAAAGTGCAAAGAAAGCATTAATGATTCGTGCTGTCTGATCCAATGAATGAGTACTGCTTCTATAGAAAACCGCTAACATAATTGCTATCAAAAGGAGATAACACGCCCAAAAACCAATGTGAAACAAAACAATGTTTGACCTTTTCATAAATTCAAAATCAGTAATTTATTAAAACCAAATTCGTTGATAAAAAAATTGACATAATATTTAATGTCAATAAGGAATTTTTGGATGTGAGTTAGAGTGTTGTGAATTGAAATTTATCATTCCTAACATGAATTAGGGAATAATAATTAAACGTTTTTTTAATGAAAGAGTTCATTATCCAATTTAATCATTTTGTAACAATCAAGGATCAAGTATAAAAGTTGTGGGGGAATTTGAAAAAAAGGCGAACTTTGTCGAAAAAAGGCGAACGGATGCACGAATCATTTAACCAATTACTACGATTAATTTTACCAGAAGGAATAGAAAATTATTTTGAATTAAATAATTATACTAAATCAGAAGAAGAACTTCATCTCTATTTAGATGAGATTAATAAACAACCTGAAGAGTTTTTTAAGGATAAACTCACCTCCAAAGGTTTTTTTAAAGAGGTAACAATACAAGATTTTCCGATTCGTGGAATGCAGGTTTATCTTCACATAAAGCGACGTAGATGGCTTAATGAAAGCAGTGGACAATTAGTTTTCAGAGACTGGAACTTAGTGGCCAAAGGCACGCGAATCACAAAAGATTTTGCGTCTTTTTTAAAAGAGATCAGTAGATACCCAAGCCTTTAATATTCAAGCCATAGGTTCATTTTATGGCGTAGATGGCAAGAAACTACAAAGGCAATATAAGACTAGGCTAAGTGATTATGAACAATGGGAATATCGCAAGAATGCAAAACAGGGAATGGTTTTTGCCGAGAATATTGGGCCATTTTTATCTATCGATGAAACATTATTGAGTCATGGCGAGCTTTATACCATCATAACCAATAAAGAACGCAAAGGCAAAAAAGGTTCTGTTGTAGCAATACTTGAAGGTACAAAGGCTGAAAGTATTATTGATATGCTAGGCAAAATACCCATCAGTAAAAGGAAGAAAGTACTGGAAGTAACATTAGATTTAGCTCCAATTATGAGCCTGATTGTAAGAAAATCCTTTCCAAATGCAGTTCTGGTAATTGACCGTTTTCATGTTCAGCAGCTGGCAACAGAAGCTTTGCAAGAGATAAGAATAAAGCATCGTTGGCAAGCAATTGATGCTGAAAATGAAGCTATAGAACTTGCTAAAAAAGACAAAAAAGAATACAACCCTGAAGTTCTTCAAAATGGGGATACACTCAAACAATTATTGGCTCGTAGCCGATATGTACTATACAAAACTAAGGATGATTGGTCTGAATCACAGAAACAACGAGCACAAATACTCTTTGAGAAATACCCTGATATTAAATCTGCTTACGACTTAACACGAGCTTTATCGGATATCTATACGCATACTAAAATAAAGATTTATGCATTTACACGTTTAGCAAAATGGCATGAAATGGTAGATAAATCAGGATTTAAATCTTTTAATACGATATCCAGAACTATCATCAATAACTATACTTCCATTTTAAACTACTTCGATAATAGAAGTACCAATGCTTCTGCTGAATCTTTTAATGCTAAAATCAAAGCTTTTAGGTCTCAATTTAGAGGTGTAAATGATATTAACTTTTTCCTTTTTAGAATCGCTAAATTATTTGCTTAATTTAAAAAACCCCACAACTTTTGAGACTGATCCACAACTTTTGAGACTGATCCACAATCAACTTTGCTAAGGAGAATATTAGTATGCAAATTTATGAACAAACAATAAAAAAAGCACTTACAAAAATCTTGTAAGTGCTTAATTTTCAGTGGCTCCCCCTTCAGGACTTGAACCTGAGACCCTCTGATTAACAGTCAGATGCTCTAACCAACTGAGCTAAGGAGGAATATATTTTTTATCTTTATGTTTGTTTCGAAAAGCAAACGAAGAACATTATAGTTTGTAAATTTGGACTGCAAAAATAGACAAAGTTTTAAAATAAACAATACCTTTGCGCAAATTTTTTAAAAATATTTATATGACAAGAGTATTAGGAATGGGTAACGCATTGGTTGACATTATGACACGTCTGGAATGCGACACATTATTACATGAATTTAATCTCCCAAAAGGAAGTATGCAGTTGGTTGACAGAATTGCTGCCGAAACTGTTTCAAAAGGAACACATCATCTCCCAAAACAACAATCTTCCGGCGGTTCAGCAGCCAATACTATTCACGGTTTAGCAAGTTTAGGTATTGATACCGGTTTTATAGGAACAATAGGTGAAGATGAATTTGGTTTATTTTTTCACGAAGATTTAAAAAAGAACAATATTCAACCACAACTTTTTAAAGGTAAATTCGAATCAGGCAGAGCTATAGCATTAATTAGCCCTGATTCCGAAAGAACTTTTGCAACCTTTTTGGGCGCTGCTATCGAATTATGCGTCGATCATCTTTCACCCGAAATATTCGATGGATTTAATTATTTCCATATTGAAGGATATTTAGTTCAAAACCACGATTTAATAAGAAAAGCTGTAGAATTAGCCAAACAAAAAGGATTAAAAGTATCACTTGATTTGGCAAGTTTTAATGTTGTAGAAGCCAACCTAGATTTTCTGAAAGAAATCATCAAAAAATACGTGGATATTGTATTTGCTAACGAAGAAGAAGCCAAAGCTTTTACAGGATTACAACCCTTGGAAGCACTGCACGAAATTGCAAAAGAATGCGAAATAGCAGTTGTAAAAGTGGGAAAAAATGGCTCACTGATTAAGAAAGATGGTATAGTTTATACAATAGGCGTAATAAAAGCAAATAGCATTGACACCACAGGTGCCGGCGATGTATATGCATCAGGCTTTATTTATGGTCTTGTCAAAGGCTTGCCAATGCAAAAATGCGGTGAAATTGGCGCCATTCTTTCTGGAAAAGTGATAGAAGTAATTGGTGCAAAAATAGATAGTCCAACTTGGGAACATATCAGAAAAATGGTAGCAGATATTGAGCTTTCATAACAAATAAAACGAACTTTCCTATTGTTAAGGGTAACTAATATTCGTTTTTTCTTAAAATAAATAAATTACACCTATATTTATTAAGCAGATTTTTATATATTTGCCAACCATTTTGAAATTAATAATTAAATCAATTAATATAACATGAAGGTTTACCAGACAAACGAAATTAAAAATATTGCCTTGGTTGGCGGAGCTAAATCAGGGAAAACCACAATTGCAGAAGCAATGTTGTTCGAGGGTGGTTTAATAAAAAGAAGAGGAACCATTGACGATAAAAATACAGTTTCTGATTACAGAGCTATAGAATTAGAACGTCAAAACTCAATTTCATCAACTTTATTATATATTGAACATAACGGTTATAAAATTAATATCATAGATGCTCCTGGTTTTGACGATTTCATCGGAGAAGTAGTAGCAGCATTAAAAGTTGCTGATACAGCTGTAATGGTTATTAATGCTCAATCTGGTATTGACGTAGGAACAGACTTATCTTGGCGTTATGCTGGACAAAACAAAAGTTCCGTAATATTTGCTGTCAATCATTTAGAACATGAAAATTCAAATTTTGATGAAATATTACGTCAACTAAAACAAACTTATGGCAATAGTGTAACTATTTGTCAATACCCTGTTAACCCTGGTTTAGGATTTAATGCGATTATCGACTTACTTAAGATGAAAATGCTAAAGTTCCCTGAAAATGGAGGAACTCCTGAAGTATTAGATATTCCTGAATCAGAAAAAGCCAAAGCTGAAGAGTTACAAGGGATTTTAATTGAAAATGCAGCAGAAGCAGATGAATCTTTAATGGAAATTTTCTTTGAAGCAGGTACATTAACCGAGGAACAATTAAAAAAAGGTTTAAAAGCAGGTATTGTTAACAGAGGAATGTTCCCTGTTATGTGCGTTGCAGGAAAACACAATATGGGTGTTCAGCGTTTATTAGAATTTATTACAGATAACGCACCTTCTCCTAATGAACTTCACAACGCAAAAACTACAGAGGGAAAAACATTTGAATACAAAACTACAGATCCAGCTTCAGTATTCATTTTCAAAACAGGTATTGAAGAACATTTAGGTGAAATTTCATTCTTTAAAATATATGCTGGTGAAATTACTGAAGGAATGGATATGGTTAATGCTGTAAATGGATCTAAAGAAAGAGTATCTCAAATTTTCTCTATTGTTGGCAAAAATCGTGAAAAATTAACCAAAGCAGTAGCGGGAGATATCGTTGCTACTATTAAGTTGAAAAATTGCAACACCAATGATACGTTGAACGCTGGTAAAAACTCAGAAGATATTGTAATTCCAATTGTTTTCCCAGAACCAAAGTTCAGAACTGCTATAAAAGCAAAAAATCAAGCGGATGATGAAAAATTAGGTGCTATCTTAAACGAAATGCACAAAGTGGATCAAACCATTTTAATTGAATATTCAAAAGAACTAAAACAAATTATTTTAAGTGGACAAGGAGAACTACATCTGAACATTGCAAGATGGATGCTCGAAACTTTACATAAAATTGAAATCGAATTTATTGCGCCTAAAATTCCTTACCGCGAAACCATTACCAAACCTGCAAAAACAATGTACCGTCATAAAAAACAATCAGGTGGTGCAGGTCAGTTTGGAGAGGTTCACATTATGATTCAACCATATACCGAAGGTATGGCTAATCAAACTGAATTCCCTATTCGTGGAACTAATGAAGAAAAATTAGCTTGGGGTGGTAAATTGATATTCAACAACTGTATTGTAGGTGGTGCTATTGATGCACGTTTTTTACCTGCTATCTTAAAAGGTATCATGGAAAAAATGGAAGAAGGTCCATTAACAGGTTCTTATGCTCGCGATATTGTAGTTAATGTTTATGATGGCAAAATGCACCCTGTTGATTCAAATGAACTTTCATTTAAATTAGCAGGTCGTCAAGCTTTTAGAGAAGCATTTAAAAATGCTGGCCCTAAAATTTTGGAACCTATTTATGATGTTGAAGTTATTGTTCCATCTGATAGAATGGGCGATGTAATGACCGACTTACAAGGTAGAAGAGCTGTTGTTATGGGAATGGATAGCGAAGGAAATTACCAGATTATCAAAGCAAAAGTTCCTTTAGCAGAAATGAATAAATACTCAACTTCTTTAAGTTCATTAACTAGCGGAAGAGCTACTTACGGTTTGAAATTTGCCGATTATCAACAAGTTCCTTCTGATGTTCAAACAGCTTTACTCAAAGCTTACGAAGAACAAGAAAAAGACGACGAATAGTTATTTTAAAAAAACTCCGACAAAATTGTCGGAGTTTTTTTATTTCAAAGGTTTCTCAAAAAGCAAATTTGTTTTTTCAATATAGCTCAACATCTCCTCTTTCCCTTGCATTGATTTTGACGAACTAAAAATCATTTCTGGTAATTCATCCCATTGTATTAATAGTTCTTTTTTATAAACACTCACATTATGTGCCAATTCATTTGGAGAAATCTTGTCAGATTTAGTAAAAATAATTACAAATGGTAGTTGCATGTTGCCCATCCATTCAATAAATGCAATGTCCTTTTTTTGAGGTTCTATTCTTGAATCTACCAATACAAAAGTAGTCATCAGGTTTTCTCTTGTTTCAATATAATCTTCAATCATACGTTGCCAGTTTGATCTGTCTTTTTTTGAAGATCGTGCATACCCATATCCTGGCAAATCGATAATATACCATGAATTATTAATCAAGAAATGATTAATAAGCTTTGTTTTGCCTGGAGTTGAAGAAGTTTTAGCAAGGTTATTGTTTGTCGTTAACATATTTATCAAAGACGACTTACCAACATTCGAACGACCAATAAACGCATATTCTGGCAAATCTGGTTTTGGGCATTTATATATATTCTGATTACTGATTACAAAGATGGCTTCTTTTATGAGCATTATATTAATGTTTTTGATAGGTAGCTATATGTCGATGCTTCTTTATATCATATATGTCATTGATAGTTACCAATATTCCAGTTTCTTCAACTTCTCCAAAATGATGGTTAACAGCTGTACCAAAAGTTTTCATCGTCGAAGAAAGGTTCATGTAAGCATTAACTAGAGGAGGAATACTTTCATTAAATCTTCTTACATTTTTCATCAAAATACGATAGTCTTCATCGTAATTATTACTATTAAAAGTATTGTTAAGTTCTTCAATATCTGTAATAATATTCAAAGATTGATGAGGATAAACTAAGTTTTCAGTATCAGGAAAATATTTTTTTAAAAAGAAAAGTATCATATCTCTAGCAGTAATATTAAATCGAGGATACATTGTAATTTTACCAAAGAAATACTTCATATTAGGATACTCTAATGTAATAGCACCCAATCCATCCCACAAATTATCTAGAGAAAAAATTCCTTTGCGAATATTATAAGTTGGCTGATAATTAGGTTGTACCCACGACCTACCAAGCTCAATTGTATAAGGCAAATAATCACGAACAAAATTTTCAGAGAACTTAAAAAGTTCGGCAGTTGCACTAAATGGATTTCCTTCACTATCAAATGTTATCTTATCACCATTAATGAATCGATATCCGCCAATAATTTCTTCATCTTCAGGACTCCATACCAATAATTGTTGATATGGCACACCTGATAAATCATATTCATCAATATCAACTTCTTTTCCTGTACCACCACCTGCATCTCTAAAACTCAATTCCCTTAAACGTCCAATCTCAAGCATAATGTTTGGAGATGTGTGATGAGTTACAATATAAATTTCTTTATTGCCATTATTGGTTTTTCTAAGAAATTTATCATCTGTCAATTCCTTTTTAATCAGACTCTTATCAATAGGTGGAATTATATTTTTCATAAAGTTAAGTATTTCTCGATAATGTAAATTTATTTTTAAAAAACTGTATTCGATTTATTATCAAGCGAATACACATGGTTCTTTAATTTTTCAGCCCATTGTTGATCTGTAAAATTCTTGTCAAAGGTATTATATGAAATTGGTTTTCCCAAAATAATATTGATAGTTTTATTCTTTTGTTTATACATTTCATCCACCAAATAAAGCATTTCAAAGTTAGCTTTTATACCTGCTTTTTTTCTTAGCTTAGCTAAATTATAAAAAAAATTCGAATTTACTCCATCAATATAAACAGGAATTATATCTCTTTGATACTGTTTTGCCTTAGTAATAAATGTTTTTTTCCATTCCAAATCCTTGATTATTCCTTTTTTTTGTTTACGAGAAACCAATCCTGCAGGAAAATAAAGTATCATGGCATTTGAAGAAAATGCTTGTTCTAAAATTTGTATATTTTCAGTATTTTTCCCATGCTTATTAATGGGTATAAAAATTGGCTTCAACTGAGGAAGATTCATCAATAAGTCATTAACAGGAAAAAGGATATCCTTTCTATAAGAGCCAATTCTACTGATAAGTGCCAAGCCATCTAATCCACCCAATGGATGATTAGAAGCTAATATATACCTTCCATTTGGAGTAATATTTTCCAAACCTTGAACTTTGATAATTGCACCAAAATCTTCTAAAATGGCAGTTGCAAAGTCAACACCAATTTTGTCGCGGTTGCGATAAATAGCAGCATTCAGCTCATCAACATGAATCACTTTTTTGAGATAATTCATTACAAAAGATGGAATAAACTTTAAAACTTTGGGGTTTTTGCTACCTATAATTTTTTCTAAATCGATAAATTTATTCGAAATTTCCATTTTTTGCACTTAAAGCTTTAATTCTCCTTTTAATTAGCTACAAAGTTACAATAAACCTTGAAACCAAATCACAATAATTATTAAATCATCATTAATTCTTCAAAGAAATATTGATTTTTTATCAAAGTTATGAACAACTCAAATATTTTATTTTTTTTATTTTTTGTCTTAGAAAAGGAAAAAATAGCTTTAGTATTTGATTTTTTAATTTCCATATTAAATTTTAAAACCCTCATTTTATGTTATTTAAATAATTATATAAATTAGTGTAACCTTATATGAAATATGGAGTATAAAAAATTATAAATGGGATTATTTGGATTTTTATGGAATATTTATTAACAAATTGGGATTCTATTGTTTTTTAATGTAAATTTACATCCTCAAATATTATAGTAAAAAATGCTGAAAGTCATAGGTAAAGATTATTGCACAGTGGATTCAAACGGAAGGTTTAAATTTCCTTCTTCGTTGAAAAAACAGCTTATAAGTGTGATTGATAGTGGTTTCGTGATTCGCGAAAGCATCTATGGCAACTACCTTGAACTTTACCCTATGAATGTTTGGGAGGAAGAAATTGAAAAAATTAGAAAAAGACTTAATCCATATAATCCTAAAGACATCATTCTTATCCGAAAACTATCGGAAGGAAACAAAGTAGAGCTTGATAATAACGACAGACTACTTATTCCCGGCGATCAGAAAAAAGCTAAGAGTATAAACAAAGATATTATTCTGGTTTCCAGGATAAATATTTTTGAAATTTGGGATGTTGAAAAATACAACGAAATTAATAACTCAACAATGGATTATGTTGCATATGCTAATGAAAGAATAGGACAATTCGAAAACGAATAAATAGCAAACAATGTATCATAACCCGGTTTTATTAATTGAAAGCATCGAAGGCTTATCAATAAAACCCAATGGAACTTACGTAGATGTTACTTTTGGTGGCGGAGGTCATTCAAGAGAAATCATGAAACATCTTGATGAAAGCGGAAAACTCTACGCTTTTGATCAGGATGATGATGCGTTGACCAATACAATTGATGATGAAAGATTTATACTCATCAATAATAATTTTAAGTACCTAAAGAATTTTCTAAAATTATATGCTGCTACTCCTGTTGACGGTATTTTAGCCGATTTGGGAATTTCTTCACATCAGATTGATATTCCAGAAAGAGGTTTTTCTACCCGCCATAAAGGTGAACTTGATCTAAGGATGAACCGCAATCAAGGTAAATCGGCAAAAGATGTAATTAATAATTATACTGAAGAAGAATTAAAAATGATTTTTCAAGAATATGGAGAAATTCCAAATTCATGGAAATTAGCAAGAACTATTGTAGAATATCGTAAAAATCAAGAAATAACAAATACTGAACAATTTATAGAATCTATTAAATGCTGTATTCCTAAGAAAATAGAAAACAAATATTTGGCAATGCTTTTTCAAGCCATCAGGATTGAAGTAAACGAAGAATTGGAGGTATTGAAAGAATTATTGATACAAAGCAGTGACTGCTTAAAACCAGGAGGAAGATTGGTAGTCATTTCTTACCATTCATTAGAAGATAGATTGGTTAAAAACTATATTAAATCAGGAAATTTTAAAGGTGAAATTGAAAAAGATTTTTATGGTAATCCATTTTCAGATTATAAGCTAATTAGCAGAAAACCTATAACACCAAGTGAAGAAGAACTTTTAAGAAATAATAGATCACGTAGTGCAAAATTAAGAATCGCAGAAAAAAATTAATATGAGCAAAAACGTAATCAAAGAAACAATAGTAGAAAAAGAAAAGCCTAAGAAAAATATTAAGCTGAAACTTCATCTACCAACCCCAAAAAGCACCAAAATGGGGAATGTGATTCAAGGAATATTTGATGGAGGATTTCTTGAACACAAAAATTTTGTAAGGCATCTTACTTTAGGGCTTCTTATTACTTTTCTAACACTAATATATATAGCAAATAATTATTGGTCAATTAAGAGTTTTAGGGAAATGTATAAGTTGAAAAAGGAATTAAAAGAATTACGATTTGAGCATATTACAATGAAATCAGATTTTATGTATATCAGCAAACAATCTGAAGTTTCACGAAAACTAGATTCGTTAGGAATTAAAGAATCAACGGTTCCACCACAAAAGTTTTTTTATAAAAGCAATTAAATGAAGTTTATACAAAAATGAAAGACGAAAACAAAGATATAGTCTGGAGAATTAAAGTCATTTATATTGGTGTGCTTATTTTTGCACTTATCATTATCTATAAATTGATTAATATTCAGTTTGTTGAAGGTGATAAATGGCGTAAACGTGCTGAAAATCTAACTTTACGTTACGAAAGTGTTGAGGCAGTGAGGGGCAATATCATTTCTTCAGATTCAAACTTATTAGCTACTTCAATACCAATATTTGATATAAAATTAGATTTAGATAAATCTGTAATTCAAAATGATACTTTTAAATTTTACTTAAATGTTTTATCAGATAGTTTATCTAAGCTATTTCCCGATAAAAGCAAAGAAGAATTTAAAAAACTCCTGCTAAGTGGCAGAAAAAAAGAAGATAGAGATTTTCTTTTGCGAAGAGATATTGATTATACACAACTAAAAAGACTAAGAACCTTTCCAATATTTAAAAAAGGAAAATACAAAGGTGGTTTTATTGTTGAAGAAAAAGATTATAGAAAAATGCCTTTCAAAGAATTAGGCAGTAGGACTATTGGCTATAAAAACATAAAAGAAAATTTATACGTTGGTCTAGAAGGTGCTTATAGCAAGGAATTAGAAGGTGTTAGTGGGAAAAGATTAATGCGAAAAATTGCCAATGGAATCTGGCGTCCGGTTGAACGCGACAATCAAATTGAACCTGAAAATGGTAAAGATATTGTAACAACTATTGATATTAACATTCAAGATGTTGCAGAACATGCTTTAAGAAAATGCCTCGACTCAAATGAAGCCGACCATGGATGTGCTATTTTAATGGAAGTAAGTACAGGATACGTTAAAGCTATAGCCAATTTAAAACGACATAAAGATGGATCTTATGGAGAAGATATAAATTTTGCAATATGGGAAAGTGCTGAACCAGGATCCACTTTTAAATTAGCCTCATTAATAGCAGTTTTAGAAGATGGTAAATACGATACCAATGAAATGGTAAATACCGGAAAATGCACATATGCTGATAGAACAATGGAAGATTCACACGAACAAGGTTACGGAAGGGTTTCTTTTGCTAGAGCTTTTGAAGTTTCTTCTAATGTGGGGATTTCCGAAATGGTATATAAAACATTTCGAGACAATCCAAAAAAATACATTGATTATTTGTATGGTATGTCGCTCAACAAACCATTGGGTATAGATTTAAAAGGCGAAGGTCTTCCATTTATCAAAGACACAAAAAATTCTTCGTGGTCAAGAACTTCATTACCATGGATGTCAATAGGCTATGAGTTGCAATTAACACCATTACAAACACTTACTTTATACAATGCAATTGCAAATAAAGGTAAAATGGTTAGACCTCTTTTTGTAAAAGAAATTCTTCAAGCAGGAAAGTTAATTGAGAAAAAAGAAGCTGTAGTTATCAATAAATCTATATGTTCGAAAAACACAGTTGAAAAAGTTCAAACAATACTTGAAGGTGTGGTTGAACATGGAACCGCCAAGCATTTATTAAATACAATTTATAAAATTGCCGGAAAAACTGGAACAGCGAAAATAGATTATGGTAAAAATAAGGAAAGCAAAGTTTACAGAGCTTCTTTTGTAGGCTATTTCCCTGCTGATAAACCAAAATTTTCATGCATAGTTATCGTAAACAATCCAACGAAAGGGCAATATTATGGAGGCGCAATTGCAGCACCAGTTTTTAAGGAAATTGCCGATAAAGTTTATGCAACACAACTTGATATTCATCAAGAAATAAAAAACAACAACACTAAGATTCCAATTCCTTATGTAATAGCAGGCAATCAACAGGAATTATACACCATCTACTCAAACCTAAACTTACCCTTTAGCACTAATAACACAGATGCAGAATATATTAGAAGTGAAAAGACAGATAGTTTACAAAAATACATTCAGAAAAATATTAAAGTAAAAATAGTACCTGATGTAATTGGAATGGGAGTAAAAGAAGCTACTTATCTCCTTGAAAAAAATGGTTTAAAAGTTAATATTAGCGGAAAAGGAAAAGTAATTGGTCAATCTATTCAAGCAGGATCAAATATTGTTTTTGGACAATCTATTAATTTATCATTAAGCAATGCTACTTATGATTTTAAAAATACAATTGCTCCAAACCCTTCTCTTTCATTAGATAACACATCTGATAGCACTAAGAAAGAAACACTTAGCAACAACAAACAAAATCTTAAACCAGAAATTATAAAAGAAAAAATAATAGAAAAACCAAAAGAGAAAAGTAAAGAAATACTTATTGAAAAAGAAAAAAAGACCACTAAGGAAAAAGAAAAACCAAAAACAAAAATAAAAACTGATCTAGCAAAGGATAAAAAAACAGAATTAAAGCCAAAGAAAAAAACAGATAAAAAACCAGAAAAAGATAAAAAGACAGTAAAGAAAACAGATAAAAAAATTGAAAAGAAAGCAGAAAAGAAAACCATAAAACCAAAGTAATCCATTGAAAAAGCTATCTAATCTATTAAATAATATTGAAATCGATCAAATTATAGGAGATAAAAATCTTATGATTAGCAATTTAAGTTTCGATTCTCGCAAAATTGAAACCAATGGTCTTTTTATTGCTACAAAAGGAACACAATGTGATGCACATCAATATATAAATCAGACAATTGAAAATGGTGCTATTGCAATTGTTTGCGAGGATTTGCCTGAAAATTTAAACAAAAATACAACATATATAAAAGTTAATAATAGCAGTTACGTTTTAGGGGAAATTGCTTCAAACTTCTACGACCAACCTTCGAAAAATATTAAATTAGTTGGAATTACAGGAACCAATGGAAAAACAACAACTGTTACTTTGCTTTTCAACTTATTCAGAAACTTAGGTTATAATGTTGGTCTCCTCTCTACTATTAGCAATCGCATTAATGATAATGAAATTGCTTCAACCCACACTACTCCTGATGCTATTCAACTAAATGCTTTACTCAAACAAATGGTTGAAAAAGGCTGTAGCCATTGCTTTATGGAAGTAAGCTCACATGCTATAATTCAAAATAGAATTGCTGGTCTTACATTTTCAGGCGCTATTTTTAGCAATATAACTCACGACCATTTAGATTTTCACAAAACTTTTGCTGGATATATTAAAGCTAAAAAATTATTTTTCGACAATTTACCAAACAATGCTTTTGCATTGACAAATATTGATGATAAGAATGGGAAAGTGATGCTTCAAAATACAAAAGCTTCAAAACATTCTTATAGCTTACAAACAGTGGCAGATTTTAAATGTCGTATTATCGAAAATGAATTACACGGTTTGTTTTTAAATATTGATAGCATCGAAATATCAACAAAATTAGTTGGAAATTTTAATGCTTATAATATTTTAGCTTTATATGCTACGGCAATTTTATTAGGTGAAGACAAAATTGAGGTTTTAAAACTAATAAGCAATCTTAATACTGCTGAAGGTCGCTTTGAATACATAAAATCAAAAAATAATATTACTGCAATAGTTGATTATGCACATACTCCCGATGCTTTACTAAATGTATTAAAAACTATTGAAACTATAAGAACCAAAAACGAAAAACTCATTACTGTAGTTGGAGCTGGAGGAAATAGAGATGCTCAAAAACGTCCAGTTATGGCAAAAATTGCATGCGAAATGAGTGACAGACTCATACTTACATCAGATAATCCTCGTGATGAAAATCCTGAAGACATTCTGCATCAAATGGAGGAAGGAATTGACATTTCACAAAAGCGAAAAGTACTGATAATAGTTAATCGCAAAGAAGCTATTAAAACTGCATGTGCAATGGCGAAATCAGGTGATATAATTTTAGTTGCAGGAAAAGGACACGAAAAATATCAAGAAATAAAAGGAATAAAATATCATTTTGATGACAAAGAAGTATTAACAGAATTTTTATAAACAATTGATATGCTATATTATTTATTTAACTATTTACATAACGCTTTTGACTTTCCAGGTGCAGGTGTATTTCACTACATTTCATTTAGGGCTGCAATTGCAGTAATTACATCTTTAACCATTTCACTACTTTTTGGCAAAAGATTAATTAACTATTTGAATAAAAAACAAGTAGGTGAAACCGTTAGAGATTTAGGCTTAGAAGGTCAAAAAGCAAAACAAGGCACTCCAACAATGGGAGGTTTAATTATTTTAGGTTCAATTTTAATTCCGACATTATTATTTTCAAAATTAGATAATATTTATGTCATATTAATGATTGTTACCACAATATGGCTTGGTGTAATCGGCTTTTTAGATGATTATATCAAAGTATTTAAAAAAGATAAGCAGGGGCTTGCCGGAAAATTCAAAGTATTAGGACAAGTTACATTAGGATTGATAATTGGTTTAACTATGTATTTTCATGAAGGAATTGTTATTCGAGAAAAAGTTCAGGAAAGTCAGTTTGTTAAATCTCATAATATCTTAAACGAAGCCAATTATGAAAAGGCAAAAGAAGTTTTTGCTAAAGAAGCTGTAAAGTCAACAAAAACTAGTATTCCATTCTTCAAAAATAATGAGTTAGATTACTCTGTATTGATTGCCTGGACTGGAGAAAACTATAAAAAATGGGCCTGGCTAATATTTATTCCAGTTGTAATTCTAATTATTACTGCTGTTTCTAATGGAGCAAACCTAACTGATGGAATTGATGGACTTGCTACAAGCACTTCTGCAATAATTGGAGCAACGTTGGGTATTTTAGCTTGGATTTCAGGCAATATAATTTTTGCTAATTACCTAAATATTATGTACATACCTAATATTGGAGAACTAGCAATTTTTATTAGTGCTTTTGTGGGTGCAACAATAGGTTTTTTATGGTACAATACTTATCCTGCACAAGTATTCATGGGAGACACAGGAAGTTTGGCAATAGGTGGCATCATTGCCGTATTAGCAATTTTAATTCGAAAAGAATTATTAATTCCAATTTTATGTGGAATATTCTTAGTCGAAAATCTATCTGTTGTTTTGCAAGTTAGCTACTTTAAATATACTAAAAAAAGATATGGAGAAGGAAAACGTATTTTTAAAATGTCGCCTTTACATCATCATTTTCAAAAATTGGGATACGCTGAACCAAAAATAGTTGTACGATTTGTAATAGTTGGTGTAATGTTGGCTGTTTTTACAATCGTTACACTAAAATTACGATAAAATGTTGAAAAAAAACATCATAGTGCTTGGTGCAGGCGAAAGCGGAGTAGGTGCTGCCATTCTTGCAAAAAAAAAAGGATTTGATGTTTTTGTTTCAGATTTTAGGAAAATTAAAGAAAAATACAAGAACGTTCTTTTATATCATGAAATAAATTTTGAGGAAGAAAAACACACAGAATCAAGCATTTTACAAGCTAATGAAGTTATAAAAAGCCCTGGAATTCCCGATAATGCTTCAATTATAAAAGCTATTGAAAGCAAAGGAATTCCTGTTATTGATGAACTGGAATTTGCTGCTCGTTTTACAAATGCTACGAAAATTTGTATTACAGGGAGTAACGGAAAAACGACCACAACATTATTAACTTATCATATTTTAAAAAATGCAGGCTTCAATGTAGGTTTAGGAGGAAATGTAGGTCAAAGTTTTGCACTGCAAGTTGCAGAAAATAATTTCGACTATTATGTATTGGAAATAAGCAGTTTTCAATTAGATAGAATGTATAATTTTAAAGCTGAAATTGCAATTCTTACCAATATCACGCCTGATCATCTGGACAGATACAATTATCAATTTGATAATTACATTCGTTCAAAATTCAGAATTGTACAAAACCAAACTGCTGAAGATGCTTTCATTTTTTGTGCAGATGATGAAGAAACAATAAAACATATTTATAATTATAAAATTTCAGCAAAAAAATATCCAATTTCATTACTCAAAACTATTTCAGATAACGGAGCATATTTAGAAAATAAAAATATAATACTCACAACAAATACAAATAAAACAACTATGGAATTAGAAACATTGGCATTACAAGGACGTCATAATATTTACAACTCAATGGCGGCGAGTGTGGCTTCAAATATTTTGAATGTTCGCAAGAGTATTATTAAAAATAGCTTATCAAACTTTGAAAACATTGAACATAGGTTGGAATTTATCGCAAAAGTTCACGGTATTGAATTTATCAACGACTCAAAAGCTACCAATGTTAACTCTACATGGTACGCATTAGAATGTATGACAAAACCTACAGTTTGGATTGTTGGTGGACAAGATAAAGGTAATGATTACAGCACATTAAAATCTTTAGTGAAATCAAAAGTTAAAGCTATCGTTTGCTTAGGGATTGACAATTCAAAAATTATTCAGGAATTTACAGGAACTGTTCCAATAATTGTTGAAACAAAATCGGCAAAAGAAGCTGTTGATACAGCATATTTACTAGCTGAATCAGACGATGTTGTATTATTATCACCTTGCTGCTCAAGTTTTGATTTATTTGAAAACTTCGAGGATAGAGGAACACAATTCAAAAATGCAGTTAACGAATTATAATTCAATAATTATTGCTTAAATACACATGGGAAACATACTCAAAAACATAAGAGGTGATAAAGTAATTTGGATAATTGTAATTATACTATCTGTCTTTTCTTTATTATCTGTTTACAGCTCTACAGGAACATTAGCCTATAAATACCAGCAGGGGAACACGGAGTATTATATGTTTAAACACTTTGGTATATTGGTATTTGGATTTTTTCTAATGTATTTGGCACACATGGTTAAATATACTTATTATTCAAGGATTTCTCAAATTGCAATAATTATAGCAATCCCTTTGCTTCTTTTTACAATGGCAACAGGTACAAATATTAATGAAGCCAATCGTTGGCTTACATTACCTATTGTAAATCTTACTTTTCAAACATCAGATTTTGCAAAAATTGCTTTAGTTATGTTTGTTGCTCGCTTATTAGCTTTAAAGCAGAACCAAATCAAAGAATTTAAAACAGCTTTTTTACCTATATTAGGAACCGTAATCATTGTTTGTGCACTTATTTTACCTGCCAATTTTTCAACTGCTGCTATCCTATTTGCAACTTCAATTATTTTAATGTTTATAGGTAGAATAAATTTGAAATATATCTTTTCTTTAATAGTGATAGGTGTTGTTGGTATAGCATTATTTTTAGTACTTATCTATAATTATCCACAAGTAGGGCGTTTTGGAACATGGAAAAATCGTATTGAAAATTTTAGAAATGGAGAAGGAGATGCAAACTATCAGGCTGATCAGGCAAAAATTGCAATTGCAGGAGGAGAGTTGATAGGAAAGTTTCCAGGAAATAGTACACAAAGAAACTTTTTACCCCATCCCTACTCTGATTTTATCTATGCTATAATAGTAGAAGAGTATGGGTTGATAGGTGGTGTATTTATTTTATTATTATATTTAATTCTACTGTACAGAGGAATGAGAATTGCAGCCAGAAGTCCTGGTACTTTTGCTGCTTTCCTAACAATTGGAGTTTGTTTAATTCTTGTTTTTCAAGCTGTTATAAATATGGCTGTAGCTGTAGGTATTTTCCCTGTTACTGGGCAACCATTACCCTTGATAAGTATGGGAGGAACATCTATATGGTTTACAAGTATAGCTATTGGTATCATGTTAAGTGTTAGTGCTGAAACTGAACAAGAACAGCAAGAAAAAACAAAAACAGGAAATATTAAAACAAATGATACAGAACCAATTACAAATCCGATAACTAACTAATTAAAATTATGAAGGTAATTATAAGCGGAGGAGGAACAGGCGGACATATTTATCCTGCTATTGCCATTGCAAATGCTTTAAAACAAAAAATTGAAGATATTGATATTTTGTTTATTGGAGCAAAAGATAGAATGGAAATGGAGAAAGTTCCTATTGCTGGATACAAAATCAAAGGATTATGGATTAGTGGATTACAAAGAAGATTGACATTTAAAAATTTATTATTTCCAATAAAAGTAATTTCAAGTTTATTTCAGGCAAGAAAAATAATTGATAATTTCAAACCAGATGTTGTAGTTGGAGTAGGTGGGTACGCAAGTGGTCCTACACTTCGAGCTGCAACATATAAAGGGATTCCAACTTTAATTCAAGAGCAAAACTCTTTTCCCGGAATTACAAATAAAATGTTGGCATCTAAAGTTACTAAAATTTGTGTAGCTTATGAGGGAATGGAAATGTTTTTCCCAAAAAGCAAAATTATTCTTACTGGGAACCCTATCCGACAGAATATTATCGATATATCATTAACACGAGAACAAGCTGCAGATTTTTTCGGAATTGATGCTGCAAAAAAAACAGTGCTCGTGATAGGTGGTAGTTTAGGTGCAAGAACCATCAACGAAACTATTGAAAAGATGATTCAAAAATTTGTTGATATCAATGTTCAGTTAATCTGGCAAACAGGGAAATACTACTTCCAAAAAGCCCAAACAACTGTGTATAAATTTGAAGAAAAAGGAATTAAAACTTATGATTTTATTAATCAGATGGATTATGCTTATGAAGCTGCAGATGTAATTATTTCACGAGCAGGAGCTATTGCTATTTCTGAATTGTGTATTGTTGGAAAACCTGCAATTCTCATTCCTTCGCCTAATGTAGCAGAAGATCACCAAACTAAAAATGCAATGGCTCTTGTAAATAAGAATGCAGCCATTTTAGTAAAAGATATTGAAGCTGAAACTAGTTTAAGTGAACATTTATTTAATCTTTTATCAAATAATGATTTACAAGATAAATTATCAACAAATATAAAGAAAATGGCTTATTTAGATGCAACTCAAAAAATTGCAGATATAGTAATCTCTTTGGTTAAAAAATAGAAAGGTATTGTATTAGGATTTTTATCACTTTTAATTAACAACTAACCAGCTTATAAAAAAGCATTATAAAAAATACTAAAAGAAATATAGAAAATTGAAATAGAAAATATGAAAGTTGGGAAGCAAAATATAATTTACTTTTTAGGAATTGGCGGCATCGGAATGAGTGCTTTGGCAAGGTATTACCATGCCAAAGGCTATGAAATTCATGGGTACGACAAAACCCCTACCCCACTTACCACACAACTAATTGATGAAGGGATGATTATTCATTTTGAAGAAAATGCAATTAAAATTCCATCAAATATTGAATTCGTAATTTACACACCTGCAATCCCAAAAGAACATATTGAGCTTAAATATTTTAAGCAAAACAATTTTACTATTTACAAACGTTCTCAGATATTGGGTTTAATTACACAAAATTCAAAAGCCATTGGTATTGCAGGTACTCATGGAAAAACAACCATCTCAACCATGACTGCACATTTACTAAAACAATCAACTATTGATTGTAGTGCATTCTTAGGCGGCATTTCCAAAAATTACAACAACAATTTATTATTGTCAGAAAAAAGTAATATTGTTGTAATTGAAGCCGATGAGTTTGATCGTTCATTTCTTCAATTGCATCCGTATATTGCAGTAGTAAGTTCTATTGACGCCGATCATTTAGATATTTATGGCGATAAAAACCAGTTAAAATTATCATTTGAAGAATATATTTCACAAATCCAAAAAGGTGGTAAACTAATTGTAAAACAAGGCCTTAATTTAAAAACGACAAAAGATATTGATATTTACACCTATTCACTAAACGAAAAATCTGATTTCCATGCCAATAATATTCAAATAAAAGGAGGATACTATTATTTTGATTTTGTTTTTCCCAATGGCATTTTTAAAGAAATTAAAATGGGTTATCCTGGCTTGCACAATATCGAAAATGCAATTGCTGCTATTTCAATAGCATGTATAATTGGTGTTACCGAAAATGAAATTCGCAATGCATTGGCAAGTTTTGAAGGCGTAAATCGCAGATTCGACGTTAGGATTAGAACAGAAAATTTGGTTTATATTGACGATTATGCCCATCACCCAGAAGAACTAAAAGCATGTATTAATTCTGTTCGTAACTTATTTAAAAATAAAAATATAACTGGTATTTTCCAACCACATCTATTCAGCAGAACCAGAGATTTTGCCGATGAATTTGCTAAAAGTCTTGAATTGTTAGATGAAGTAATATTGCTTGATATTTATCCTGCCCGAGAGCTTCCGATTGAAGGAATTACCTCACAAATGCTGTTAGATAAAATCAATATAAAAAAGAAATTTCTAATTCAAAAATCAGAAATCTTAAACTTCTTAAAAACAAGACCATTAGAAATTTTGCTAACTTTAGGTGCCGGTGATATTGATCAATTAGTTGAACCCGTTGAAAATATGTTAGAATCATGAAAAAAATAATTAAAATATCAATTTGGGTACTTTTGGCAATAGGATTAGTTGTTGGCTTAATCTTTTCTGGGATTTTTCACCAAAATAGAATCTGTAAAAGTGTAGAAATAAATATAGATTATCTCGGTGCCGATCCATTTTTTACCATAAATGATATCAATACTTTTCTTATTCAAAAAAACGATTCTATTAAAGGTCAAAAAATATCAGAAATTAATGTTAGTTTAATTGAAAATATCATCAAAGAAAACCCTTATATCCTAGATGCCAATGTTTTTATATCAATGGATGGAATCTTAAAAATTAATATTACACAAAGAAAACCTATCGTTAGAATTATCAACAAACTAAACAATCATTTCTATATAGATAATTTTGGTGTAAAAATGCCCATAAACACCAAATATCCAGCAAATGTTGTTATTGCATCAGGAAATATTGCTGCATCTTATTCACTTTTTTCTCCTGAAAGTTTAGATCAAAGAAACGATACTTTGAATTTAAAAAAAGATACTATTCTTCAAAGTATTTTTAAAGTTGCAAGTTATATTTCTAAAAATACTTTTTTCAAGGCACAGATAGAACAAATATTTATTAACGAAAGTTTAGAAATAGAATTAATTCCAAAATTAGGTGAACAAATTATTATTTTTGGTAATGCAGATAATATTGAGGAAAAGTTTAATAAGTTATTGATTCTCTATAAAGAAGCATTTAACAAATTAGGTTGGGATAAGTACAAAATAATAAATTTAAATTACGAAAACCAAGTAGTTTGTACAAAAAAATAATTTTAAGTTATGTTTTTAAAATTTAATTTTACAACAAAAATAATTTAGTATATGAGTCAAAATGAAATTATTGTAGGCTTAGACATTGGTACAACCAAAATAGCTGTAATTATTGGCAAAAAAGACAGTCATGGGAAAATAGAAATATTGGGTTCCGGCAAAACTGAATCTATAGGAGTTTTAAGAGGCTCAGTAATTAATATTGAAAAAACAGCAGAATCAATCTTATCAGCTGTAAAAGAAGCAAGTGATACATCAGGTGTAACTGTTGGCGAAGTTTATGTTGGCATTGCCGGACAGCATATAAAAAGCCTACAACAAAGAGGCAATATTATGCGAAATTCAGTAGATGAGGAAATTTCACAAAAAGATCTTGACCTATTAATAGAAAATATGCATAAATTAGTGATGAAACCTGGTGAAGAGATTATTGATGTGATCCCCCAAGAGTTTATTATTGATAACGAACCTGGTATCAAACAACCTATTGGCATATCAGGAATTTGTCTTGAAGCAAATTTTCATATTATTACCGGACAAATTGCAGCAATAAAGAATATTATAAGAAGTGTTAAAAAAGCTAATTTAGATGTTAAGGACCTAATTTTAGAACCTCTAGCGTCTGCTGAAGCTGTTTTAGAAGAAAGAGAAAAAGAAGCAGGTGTAGTATTAGTTGATATTGGTGGAGGAACTACTGATGTGGCAATTTTTCAGGATGGAATTATTCGCCATACAGCTGTTATTCCACTAGGTGGCAATATAATCACTGAAGATGTAAAAGAAGGGTGTTCAATCATAAAAAGTCAGGCAGAAGCATTAAAAACAAAATTTGGATCAGCTTTGGCAAGCGAAAATAAAGAAGAAGAAATAGTTGCAATTCCAGGATTAAGAGGAAGACAACCAAAAGAAATTTCTCTCCGTAATCTTGCCAATATAATTCAAGCCCGCATGGAAGAAATTCTTGAGCACGTTATTTATGAAATTAAAAGTTCTGGTTACGAAAAGAAATTAATCGCAGGAATTGTATTAACTGGTGGTGGTGCAATGTTAAAGCATATTGCTCAGCTTTCAGAATTTATGACAGGAATGGATACACGTATTGGTTATCCGAACGAACATTTGTCAAGTAATTCACCTGAAGCACTTGCGCTTCCAATTTTTTCAACAGGTGTAGGTCTTGTGATAAAAGGTTTGGAAAGAACTGAAAAAGAAAACATTACATCTGACAAAAACAAAAAAGAGGAAAAAAAACACGATAAAAGACCGAAACCTGAATCTAATGGAAGATTTTTTGATAAATTTAAAAAATTCTTTGATGAGGACGTAAAGTAATTAACAATCGGTTGTTAAATAAAAATTAATAAATTCAGGCTTTTCATTAGATTTTTTTATACATTTATCGAAGTTTAAAACATTATTAAATTGAATTATACGTTTTTTACAAATACTTATAAATCAACTAATATTAAACTTTTGTTTTTATAAAGAAAGAAAATGACGAATCTATTATATAGTAACAAAAATAAATAATGAGCATGCTAAAAGTTGATTTGCCAAAAAATCAGTCATCAATAATTAAAGTTATTGGAGTTGGTGGAGGCGGAAGTAACGCCGTAAATTATATGTATAATCAAGGTATTAATGGAGTTGATTTTATCATCTGTAATACCGATGCACAGTCATTGGACGCAAGCCCTATTCCAACTAAAGTCCAATTAGGAAGAGGTTTAGGTGCAGGAAATGTTCCTTCTGTTGCTAAAATTGCTGCTGAAGAAAAAGCAGAAGAAATAAAAGCATTGCTTGAAAAAAATACACAAATGCTTTTTATTACGGCGGGTATGGGCGGAGGTACAGGAACTGGTGCAGCTCCTGTTATTGCAGCTCTTGCCAAAGAAATTGAACTTTCTGACGATTTGGAAAATAAAATTTTAACGGTAGCCATTGTTACTCTCCCATTTTCTTTCGAAGGTAGAAAAAGAAAATTACAAGCCGAAGAGGGCATAAAAGAACTTAGAAAACATGTAGATGCAATACTTATCATCAACAATGATAAACTAAGAGAATTTGGCGACTTACCACTTGATGAAGCATTTGAAAAAGCAGATAATATATTAACTACAGCAGCTAAAGGTATTGCTGAAATTATTACTGTTAAAGCTTTTGTAAACATCGACTTCAGAGATGTTAATACTGTGATGAAACAAAGTGGTGTAGCTCTTATGGGCTCAGGGATTGCAGAAGGCGAAAATCGTGCTTATAAAGCTATTGAAATGGCAATAAACTCTCCTCTATTAAACGATAACAACATCAAAGGAGCTAAAAATATCTTGTTGTATTTTGCATCTGGTAGCAGCAAAGCTACAATGGATGAAATAACTGAAATAACTGATTTTATTTTAGATGAAGCTGGACAAGATGTTGATATTATATGGGGTGCAGGAACTGACGATTCATTGGGCAATAAACTTTCTATTACATTAGTAGCCACAGGCTTTGACAAAAATCATGAAATTGAATACGCTTCACCAAGAGTAGTTGAAAAAACAAAAGTTTCTTTAGATGTTGAAAAACCTGAAGTAATTTCAATAATTAATACAGTTGAAACTCCAAAGCTTCAAGATGAAGATTTATTAAATGATTTCAAGATTGTTGAGAAAAATGAAGAAACTAAAAATACACCTATCTTTACATTAGAAGACAATACTACAACAATTAATACAAAACAAGAATTTTCTCCAAGTGAGAAAAGTAGCAGTAATGAAAATGATCCTTATATAATATTCAAACCAGAAGCAAAAACTGAAATTGAAGTAAAACAAACTCAAGAAACGTCTTTTAAAGAATCTGACTTGTCTGATACTGAAATTGACAAGAAATCAAATGAACGAATACAGAGGTTAAAGGATTTAAGCATGAAGCTAAAAACACCTGAAGGTTTATCTGAAATGGAAAATTCTCCTGCATATATCCGCAGAAATGTTGTTCTTAGTGATGTAACGCCATCTTCTGAATCAGACATATCTCGTTTAATGCTTATCGAAAATGACGACAAAAAAGTTGAGATAAAATCTACAAATTCATTTTTACACGATAATGTTGATTAATATTATACCATGAGCCTTGAAATAACAATAAATAACGATATTAAATCGGCAATGCTTGCCAAAGACAAAGACAAATTAGAAGCATTACGAGCAGTTAAAGCAGCATTACTTCTTATAAAAACTGGTAAAGACACAGCTACAACAGAAATTCCTGAAGAAGTTGAATTACAAACTTTACAAAAGCTAATCAAACAAAGAAAAGAAGCTGCAGAAATGTACAAATCGCAAAATCGTAATGATTTATATGATGTAGAAATATTTCAGGTTTCTATTATTGAAAAATATCTTCCGGAACAAATGAGCGAAAATGAAATTAAAACAATTATTCAACAAATAATTGCCGAAACAGGAGCAACTGGGATGAAAGATATGGGTAAAGTAATGGGATTAGCTGGAACAAAACTATTAGGAAAAGCTGATAATAAAATAGTAGCTACTTTTGTAAAAGAACTTTTAACCACATAAAAAACCAATTTTTATTTAAAGAATACCATTTATTGATTTTAATAAATGGTATTTTTTTTAATTACAGTAATAATTTTGCAAATAATTAAGTAAGCCTAAATAATAAATGTTATATGCAACCATTCTCTAAAAAAGAAGTCTTTAAATTAAAAGATAGGCTAAAAAGCTTTATTTATGCTTTTAAAGGAATAAAATTTGTATTTTTATCACAGCATAATATGTGGATACATATAATTCTTTCTTTTATAGCTATAGCAATGGGATTTTCTCTAAATATTACTAATTTAGAATGGATTGCGGTCATTTTTTCTATAGGATTGGTATTAGCTACAGAGGCTTTAAATACAGCTATCGAATTTTTAGTTGATTTAGTTTCACCAAACTATAATGAAAAAGCTGGAAGAATAAAAGATATTGCTGCAGGAGCAGTTTTAATATCAGCAATTACATCAGCAAGTATAGGAGCAATTATATTTATCCCAAAAATACTAAATCTTTTAAACTATTGAAAATGATATTAATCGCAGATAGTGGATCTACAAAAACAGATTGGTGTTTAATTACACAAGACCAAGAAATCCGAAATTTCCAAACCATTGGAATGAATCCATATTTTATTAATTCTGAAGAAATAGAAAATGAATTAGAAAAAAATTTATTGCCTTATGTAAATGTTCAGTTGATTGATAAAGTTTTTTTCTATGGTTCTGGATGCAGTAGTTTGCAAAAAAGAGATGTAATACGCGAACCATTGGAAAATTTCTTTAGGCTTGCAAACGTTGAAGTAGAGCATGATTTATTAGCAGCAGCAAGATCCTTGTGTGGAAATAATAAGGGAATCGCATGTATTTTAGGCACAGGTTCTAATTCATGTTTATATGATGGAAATAATATTCTTGAAAATGTTCCTTCGGTAGGATATTTTTTTGGTGATGAGGGCAGCGGTGCTTACCTTGGCAAATTGCTTATTAGTGCATACTTACGAAATGAATTGCCAAATGATATAAAGAAATTGTTTGAAATTAAATATCAATACCGTTTCGACTATATTCTGAATGCAATCTATAAACAAGCATTTCCAAATCGTTTTTTAGCTTCGTTTTCAATGTTTTTGTCTGAACAAATTTCACACCCTTATATTCATCAATTGATTTACGATGCTTTCGATAAGTTTTTTTATTATCAAATTAGTCACTATACCGACAATAAAAACTATCATTTAAGTTGCACTGGTTCTATTGGTTATCAATATAAAGATATATTTTTGAAAGTAGCTAACAAATGGGAAATGAAAGTAAAAGAAATTTGCAAAACACCAATGCAAGGATTAATAAATTATCATAAATAGTTTGTTTACTCAAAACAGTTTATTTATTTAATTTTAAAGGCTATTTTATACCTTTAACTTTTTATAATAAACCTTTAACTTTAATCCCACTACCCTTTACTGATTGCCTATTGACTTCTCCTTTGTAATGTATTAATTTTACATAAACAAATTAAACTTTACAGCGATGAAAAATTCAAATTATATTTCGGGAAAAAGCTTTAAACCCAGATTCCGCAATAGGAAAAAAAAGATTATTTTTACATCAAAATCCTAATGCGTAGCATTAGAAAAAAAACGCTTATGGAATTTGAGATATCCTATACCAGCAAAGAAATTACGCCATG
>Ga0247840_10002521_pt1 | contig 32560 bp, 37 predicted proteins | sample LaCruzMarch2015__FD_192404 | JGI IMG/M metagenome (GOLD analysis project Ga0247840, IMG submission 192404) | Freshwater microbial communities from meromictic Lake La Cruz, Castile-La Mancha, Spain - LaCruzMarch2015_17m | ecosystem: Environmental > Aquatic > Freshwater > Lake | place: Spain...
ACACACATCGTATACACACATCGTATACACACATCGTATACACACATCGTATACACACATCGTATACACACATCGTATACACACATCGTATACACACATCGTATACACACATCGTATACACACATCGGTTCTTGCAACATTTTTTTCGGAAGAAGTATCACTTTTCTCTAAAATTCAATGAAATCAGCATTTTTTTAACCATTCAGATGTTTCTAATGGATGATGTTATTGCCTTCCTTTCACTAACAATACAATCATTATCATCTAAACTGTAAATTACTCCTCGGCATACAAGGTGCTCATCATCAACAAAATAAACCGTGCTACCTCTTAAATGCTCCAATGATTCCAAATAATTAAGTATTATTTTTTGATTTTCAGTCATTATTCCCTCTCAATTGTCTTATTTTCTCAAGTGAAATTGACTGTCCTATTGCCAAACACAATTCTTGTAAGACTCTTAATGATTTATCTCTGTTGTCAACAATTATTTGTTGCACTATCTTTATATCGTATCGTGCTTTACGTCCAGCACCTCTCTCGTTATACGCTCTCTCAATCGTTGTATTTTGAGTATTTTTAAGCCTTTTTTGTAGTTCGGCGATAATTTCATTGTTTCTCTTATCTGAACTTTCATATAACTCCTTATAACCAATAGAAATACGTTTTTCTTCAAGGAAAAGCTTGTAGCTACTATATCTATCAGCGTTTCCTTGAATTTCCAAAAATTCTAATTCCTTTTTTTTGTGATTTTCAATAGTTAATTCTAGTTTTTTAAGTTGTTTTTCATAACTTTCAATTTGCTTTTCAAGTCTTTCAATGTGCTTATTTTGTCGCAAAGACAGTGTTTGTAACTCTTCGAACGTCTTGTGTAAAATTGATTTTTCGTTCATTATCCCCCCTTCGTTCGTCTACAATTAATTATAGTACTTCTAGGGAATTTCGTCAATAATTAATTGTTGTTTACGCTGGAATAATTTCACTGTTTTCAGTGTGCTTCGAGGTTTTCAAATGCCTTACTATGCAAGGGAAAATATTAAACTTCAAGCATGGTTTGTGAGTTTCCTCTTCCATTTTTTCACGTTATTATCTAACAATCTTAAATATGAAAATATATGAAAATTGTGCTTGTAATTGTGAATATAAAGTAGTATAATAGACACATAAGATTTCTGTAGGGGGTCAAAATGAAAGAAATTATTTCGGTAATAAATCAAAAAGGTGGAGTAGGAAAGAGTACCACGTCGCATTTAATTGGATGCGGTTTGACAGAAAGAGGGTTTAAAGTTTTATTTATTGACTTAGATTCACAAGGTAATCTCTCATACACTGTAGGAGTAGATAGAAAAGGTCCAAGTAGTCTAGGAGTGTTAACTCAAGAAACCAATGTAAAAGAAGCAATAAAACAAACACAATATGGGGACATAATTCAGTCATCAAGTGCATTAGCTGGAGCTGATGCAGTGATTACAGCTTTAGGTAAAGAATATCGCTTAAAAGAGGCTTTAGAGACGATTAAAGAGGATTATGATTATATTGTCATTGATACACCACCAGCACTTGGTATTTTAACGATAAACGCATTAACAGCAAGTGATAGTATTGTTATTCCGACTCAAGCGGATATTTATAGTTTACAGGGGATAGCTCAATTAAGAGAAACAGTCCATGTTGTAAGACAATATTGTAATAAAGATTTGAAGATCAAAGGGATATTACTAACAAGGTATAACAACAGAAGTGTATTGAGTAGAGAAATGGCGGATTTGTTGTTACAAACTGCTTCCAAATTAGGTACTAAATTATTTAAAACCTGTATACGAGAGAATATAACAATAAGAGAAGCACAATTAAGCCAGAAAAGTGTATTCGAATATGCGCCTAAAAGTAACGCAGCTCAAGACTATAATTCATTTTTAGATGAAATATTAAAAGGGGAATAGACAGATGAGTAAAACATTCAAGGATAAACTAAATAATCCAGCAATGCAATTTATAAGTGAACCTGAAGAGGATCATGAGAATAGAGTGGAGTTATCTCATGCACTAGATAATATGACACCTCGAATATCAGAATCAGAACCAAATATTAAAATGGTAAAGAATCCCTTATTTTTAGAAGCAAAAACAAGAAGAGTTCAATTGTTGCTTCGGCCTAGTAATTATGAAAAAATAAAACGGATTGCAGGAACTAAGGGAATAAGCATAAATGATTTATTTAATTTAATAATTGAGGATCTGAAAGAAGGATAAAAATGGGAGAAATAAAAATTTATACTTTGAAAGAAGTAGAGGAAATTTTAAAAGTTACACAGAGAACTTTGTATAATTATATAAAAACAGGAAAGTTGAAAGCAGTAAAAACAGGAAAGAGTTGGAGAGTGACACATGAGTCATTGCAACGGTTTTTAGAGATAGAATAAAAAAAATAGACTATACACATATCGTATGTGTATATGATGTGTGTATATATTATACACACAAATTAAGTTGAATTTATTCGCCAAGGTGAATAAATTCAATAAAAAAAACCACTTGCATTTTATTAAATAAAATGATAAAGTGGTTTTAGTAAATAAATAAATCGACCTTATGAATTTTTGGCGAAATCCATAAGGTCTATGTAAGACGATGTAATCAGCACATTGTCTACTTTTAAGTTAATTATACTGATTAGGTTGTTTTTTGTCAACCCTTTTGTTAAAGTATATTATTAATATTAAGTAGATTTAAGAGAGTGTGGAGTTGTCTGCACTCTCTTTTTTCTTTTTTATTTACTTTTTTAATATGAGTGCGGCTATCTAGTAGCCTTTTAAAGTACGTCAAAATTGTGTTTTTGACGATTAAAATCATACAAATTCAAATATATTAAGGCTGCTACGAGTGAAAATTTATACTGATTTATTGCGGTAAAAGAATCATAAGAGTAACCCTATTATCATATATAGTGACGAGAAAGACCACAGGATGGGGGCGAGAATCCCCCAGGATAAATATCAAAAAACAATTGTGGCAGGTGTTGAGGGAAGCAAACAACACTGAAATAAAAAACTCAGGAATGCTACCTTAATCAGAGCAGGCAGAGTGACCGAGACTCTATTTTATTTTGTATGATTTTGTTGCCATAAAAGATTAAACAGTCGGGGAGGAGTTCCTTTGATGGGGGCTCTGAATGGCTTCATGGGGGGAACTTGAAGTGTTAGCATTCGGAGAGCGACGTGGTGAAAAAATCACAGAGATACCAAAACATGCAAAACATGGGAGGAGTCTCTGTGGTGAACTTCGCTCTCTTTACCCTCGGGGAATCTCTATCTTGAACTGCTCTCCCTCAATGTCATTTATCAACGCTATTTTAGGGGTTTCTTTTAGTGCTCTTCTGATTCCTGATCCTAATCCTCGATATTTCATTGTTTTAGAACAAAAGGTAGCGATAATATTGTTTCTGATGACAGCATTCCCTGCTTTGATATTTTCTATGGTTAAGCTATTTGGAAGTCTTCCTGGGCTGATTATTTCTATTCGGTTGTCAAAAATTAGAATTCTGATTGGAGAGTTTTTAGTATAATCTCTATGAACAAAAGCGTTTTGTACGAGTTCTTCAATGGTAATTTTTGATATTTCTGGACTTCCTATAGAATTGAAATCTTGGTCTTTTTGTATGAATTTTAAGTTATTCATGATAAATGTTACTGTTGCATCAAACATTTCAGGGATAGTTCCTTTTATATCCTTACTGTCTCGGTAGTGAATCCCTTCAATATCATTACCAAAGAAGGATACTGCCTTAACCATGAATGCAGGTTTGAATTTTTGAGGTTCTTTTCCAAAAAATAGAAGTCCACCAAGAGTTGTTTTGTTATTTCTTAAAATATTGATGTTGTGTAGTATTTTAGAATATTCGTTAGTTTCAATGGTAAGTTCTTCCTCAAATTCTTTTTCATAAAACTTTTGAAATTTTATTCTGTCTATGTCAGAAATAGAAGAGTCATAAACCTCCATTTCATCAACGTATAGATTGGCGCTTTTTTGAAAGAGTCTTAAAATTTCATTGTTATCAAATACTCTTCTTTTGTCAGGTCCTTGTTTAACCCAAATAGCCCCTTGTTGATCTTTATATGGCTTATTAATCCCTTCATCAAGAGAGATTACCAGGAGCTTCTTATCTTCGATTTTAATGATATCTGTAGTGATATAGATGATAGGAAATACACTGGATGTTGCAATGTTTGCAACTTTCGAGTTAAAATCATGTATTTGCTCGTTAGAAAGACCTACTATCTCTCCTATTTTATCTTTTATCCCAATTAAGATAAGCCCACCAATTGAATTGGCCATGGCTACGAGTTCAGCAGAAAATCCACTTGTAAGGGTTTCTTTGAATTGAACTTTACTGGTCTCGCCCATTTGAATAATCTCTATAAGTTCATTGATTGTCATAATGTACCTCCAAAATTTAATGGTATCATCATTTTTCTAAAGTATTTTACCAAACTAGGAAAATTAAGAAATGAATCTAAAAGATTTATTTCTTGAATTTGACTCATAGCTTTCAAATAGCTACGTCTGCTTCTAGTCAATGATTTATGATTTAAGTTAAGGATTTTAATGGTGGTGATAGCTTTCTTTTTATCTAATTCACTTAATTCAGCTATTGGAATGATCTCACCGAAACTATTATATTCAAAAAAATGATCCGGATCTGATTTTGTTGGATCTATGAAGTTTTCATCCCAACTATTTCCTTTGTATTGGTCACAACTAATAAAAGAATTACAACTTGTTATCAAATTAGTATATTCAAACATTAAATTAGGAAATTTATCTTTAGGTTTGATATGTTCAATTCTTCCCTTTTCTTCGTTTTCAATAATATCTTCACAATAGGGGCAGTAATGATTTTGCTCTTCATGTAACATGATAGTTCTCAGTAGTTTTTTAATTTCTACGTTTTCATTTAAATCGTTCCAATTTTTTGGATTTTCTTTTGTTCTATAATGAATAAATTGTTTAGGGGTCTCTTTTTTATTTACTTTGAGCATTTACCACCTCTTTATTTCTAATACGATTTAATTCGATGTTTAACAGGAGCACATTTTCATTATGAGTACCTAGAAGATTTTTAAGTTCAGTAAACTTATTTTTGAAATCATCTGTAGTGAACATTCTATTTTGAATAAGCTGCTTCAAGTAATCGATTTTACTATGAATCTCTGGATCAATCGAACTTTCTAAGTCCATAACATCTTCAAGAATAGTTTCTATTGTTTGTCCATAAGTAAGTTCTGGATAATTAAAAAATTCTATTCCTTGCTCTGTTCTTTTCATAATTTTTATCTTATCATTGGTAACACTTCCGATAATACTTGGAGAGTGTGTAGCAATGATAATTTGATTATTTAGACCGATTTTTTCGTATATTTTAACGATTTTTTGCTGCCATTTAGGATGAAGAGAGATTTCAGGTTCATCAATTAGAATGACCGAATTATTAGCTTCAATCATTTTGAGAGATAAAATACGAATAAATAGTTGCTTTTCTCCAGAAGATAGCTTATTGATATCAAAAACTTCATTTAAAGAGTTAGAAAATAGTGGAAGATCCTTTTCATCATCTGAAAAGCCAATCATTCTAACATCTAATTCAAGAATGTCAAAAATTTCATTCACTTCTTGAACAACTGCATTAACGGCGTTGGTATAAGTTAAATTGCCATCTTTTTTTAATGCAAGAGTTACTTTGGTTGAAAGATACGATGATATTTGCATGATTATGTTGGTATTTAATTTATTTAGAAGAGAATAGGTATATTTATATCCAGGTATAGCTTTTGGAATTTCATCAAAACTAATTTGAACTGGCAAGTATATTATTTTAGGTAACGGTTCTAAATCTTTAACAAAAAAGTTATTTGTATTAGGTTGATTGTTATAATATTGAAAATTAAATAGATGTGCAAAAAACGCACTATCATTTAGGTATTTGTTTCTAATTTTTTCTTCAAGAATATTAAAATCCCATTCAATAGCTATTTTTGGGTTGAATTGTCCGTTAACTAAAAAATTATAGAGTGTTTCTAATAAATTAGTTTTACCAGAACCATTTGTACCAGCGATTATGATTAAATCAGAAGTGTTCCTATCGATATTAGAAAAATTAATTTCTAAATCTTTTAGTACTGGATGATTGTTTAATTTTATTTTTTTTATTTTCATGCGATGCCTCCCAAATAATATCCTATTGCTTTAAGTAGTCTTCAAATGTTGCATTTTTTTTAACAACTCCAGGTAATGCATCATATTCTTTTCTTTTTTTCTCAAGCCTCTCAGTTTCTTTTGTTTGGGAAGCTTCTTTCTCTTTTTGGATTCTCTCTTTCTCTAAAGCTTCTTTATTGATGCGTTCTTGTTCTTTTTTTAAATCATTCTCTCGTGATAGTTTTTCTATTTTAATTTGCCATTGAATATTGTCTTCTTCAATTTTTTTTAGTCTCTCATTTTCTTTTTTTATTTCAAGTTCCCGCATGATGAAAGAATTTAGAAAAAACAGAGTTGAAATGGAGGCGAGAATAATTGTTATATTTTTGAGTGGCTTTAAATTTTTATCTGAATTATAAATAGCTCTATCTAAGAAGGTTTTTAAATGTGTTGTATTGGCATATTTTTTTATTACTCGTAAATCAGAACCTAAGGCCACCCCAATAATTCCGTTTTGAGGTAAAAATTTTTGATTAAATGAAACATAACGAATTTTTCCTATAGAGTCTTGGTCTTTAAAAGAATAATTGAGTTGATTATTTTGAACCCATTCAAAATAATGAGTGACATAGTTGAAACTAAATTGAGAATATGAAGCAAACACAATCCAGAGAGATAAAAAAAGAGCAATAATACTGGCGTTTTTATGGGGTTTTATTAGCTTAATTGTAACTAACGGAAGATAATAGGCAATAACTAATACTGGAAGAATACACCAAAACGCACTATGGTTAGTAAAAGTGCTTGCAACCCATAACATAAAAAAAATCATTACTACCCACGTTATAGTTAAAGGATGAAGAGTCTTAAGAGCCATTGCCTCTACTTTTTTCATCTGCTATATCCTCCCCTATTATAAGTTTTTTCGTATTCCTGAATCACTTTATTTTTTTTCAGATACTCTTGAGTCTGCTCATGGATTTTATTATCGAGTTTTTTTACTTCATTTGAAATTTCAAGAAAATCAGAAGTTTTGATTTTCAGAGTATCTTGAATGCCTTTAAGTTGTTTATCAAGTTCCAAAACGTCATTATTTGCGTTTTTAAGCTTTTCTTTGATGGATTCGACATTTTCTAACCCTATTGAGTTTTTAACTAAAATAGAGCCGTTTTTGAGCGATTCAACAACAAAATCTTTTGATTCTTGATTATATGATTGGAAAATATGGTTATCACTTCCAGAATTTGAAATATAGAGTTTTCCATCCTCTTGAGTGATGTATTTGTTTGAAAGAAAAGCTATTATTTTTTCATTATCTTGTTTCAGTTTAGTCTCAAGTGAGTGAATAGTATTCGTTTCAAGTTTAATCTTCTCATGAATTTTCTTCTTTTTTTCTTCAAGAGATAAAAGCTCTTCAAATGCTCTTGACGTATTGAAGTTATTCATCAACTCTCTATTGGACTTTTCAACTTTATCTTGAAGTGAGACAAGTTCCTGTTCGTTAGTAGCAATCAGCTGCTTCTTGTTAGTTATTGTTTTTTCTAAACTTACTTCTAATCCTTCTAACTCTTCAATTTTAGCATTTTTTTCAGATATTTCATACGAGAGAGAGTTTTTAGTCATAACTAAAGAATTAAGTACCTCTTTTTCTTTTGTTACTTCTTCTTGAATAGGTAATAATAATTCTTGTTTTCTTTCCTCTACATAAACGAAAAGCTCTTGTTCAATTTTAATTTCTTTTTGTAATTCATTTTTTAGATGATGAACGACATCTACCTGTGCATTATACTCTTTGATTCCCTCATTGATTAAGACTCTATCCAATTTTTTACCTTGCTTAGATAAATTATGAGCAGTAACCCCCACATGAATTTGAGGTATTTTATCTTCAATACCTCTATCCTTATGACTCTTATGAGAGATCTCTTCAATCCCCATAGAACGGAGCTTATTATTTAAAATATTAGACCAATCTTCTCTCCATTTCACAATTAAATTATCATTGTTCCAGGAACGATTCATCTTACCAAAACCATTCTCATTAACCTCACGCATAGTAAGCATAATATGAGCATGTGGATTATCTTTTAAATTATGAATAGAAACATCAGCAATCATACCTTCTTTTGTAAAAACAGAAACATATTCTTTTATTAAGTTGATCCATTCAGAACGATTAAATTCTATAGGAAGTGATACTTCTGTTTCTCGTGAAAGTTGAGCATCTTTTCTATTGTTAACTTTTTCATTTTCATTCCAAAGAATTGATCTATCAAGAAATTTTCTAGGAGCATTATCAGGAATAAAAATTTCAGAGAATACGACATTTTTTTTACGAGAGTAGTCAAATTCTTTTTGTAATCTTTCATCGAAAATTTTTTCAGCAGCACGATAAGCAATAGAGTTAACAGAAGATTGTCCTTTAGACCGTTGAATAATCTTAAAAGAGTTATGATAAATGGCCATAAAAACCTCCAAAAATAGAAACCAATGTATAAGTGCTATACTATATTTTATCATTTTTTGTTAACGAATGCAATGAGTGTTACAAAAGTCCCGAAGGGCGCACTTATACATTGACAAGTCAATGTGTGCGGTCTGCTGACAGCTAAATCGCTATTAATAGCGATTTTTGTGCATTAAATGCACAAAAAAGAGAGGTGTATTATACACCTCTCTAAATCAAAGATATTATTTTCTTTTTGAAATAATATCTTCTTCTATAAACATTTTTAAAAGCTCAAATTCATCTTTTGTAGGATTAAGTGTTGTTATAAGCTTAATCATATCATCTTTTATTTTTTTTGATTCAATTTTAATTTTAAGTTCTTCAACTTTAGCTTGAGCTTTTTCAAGTTCTTTTTCGATATTTTCTTTTCTTGCCATAATATTTTCTCCTAATAGGCCTTGCGTCGTTTTTTTCCGGAAAAAGTATCACTTTTCTCGAAAACCTAATAAAATCAACACTTTAAGACAGAATGGTTGTTTTGGCTCTTAAAGTGTTGATTTTTCTTTAATTATTCATTTTGATTTTGAGACTTTTTATCCTCATTTTTTGGTTTCTTCGTTGTTAGTTCACCATTAGGTAATTCATAGTGAATAATCCCATTAATGCAGTATACATTTGGGATTCCAAGTTCTCTATGTCTTTGTTGTGCTTTATCAACAGCTACGTTGAAAATTCTATTCATTTCTAATGCAAATTCTAACGTTTCTTTTTTCATGATACACTCTCCATAAATTTTGACATCGTTTTAGGATCAACAGTTTGATAAGTCTCGTCTTCTCCCCACGCTACTAAAAATGCATTTGAGTTTCCATTATAAAACAAATTCCACTCATCAACTAGAAAGCGATATTTATTCCAAAAGTTAACTCTACTACGTGTGTAACGTCTTCGAATATCTTCTTCGGGAATATAATGACCACCTTCTTTAAATCGTATTTCAACTCTTTCTATTGACATTTCAACGTTGTCCAAAAATACGTATAATAGCGATATCTTATAACCTAACAATTTCAGCTTAGCTATCATTTTTTGCATATATAAACCAGATAAAGTAGATTCAATAACAAAAGAGTCACCCTTTTGAATAAGAGTTTCTAATCTTTTTTTAAGTTCTCTTCCTGCTTCAATTTTTCCTCCTTCGGTGTCCAAAGGATTGTATTCTTTAGCGATTTCATCGGCATTGAGAAAGTATTGGTGGGAAATAGAAATGAACTCTTTTGCTACAGTGGTTTTTCCCGTTCCATTTGCACCACCAACGATATATACATGTTTATCGTTCATTATTGACCAACTTTCTATTTTTATTTAATAGGCGTAGCCCATCGTCATCTGAAATTTTTTTGTAATCAAAATTGTAAGTTCCATACATGTTTACATATTGAGTTCCAAGAGGACTAATTTTTCTAAAACTTTTTTCAGTTATCCAAGATTCTTGCTTAAACTCATTGTATATTTTGTTGATGTAACGTGTATTCCAAATCACAAGAGATGATATTAGGATATTCAAAGATGTTGCTGTTACCAACTGTTCTTCTATTGTGGCTTCATTTACTCTTCCACTTTTCCCAAATAAGAAAAGTCTTGCAACAGAGTTAATAGCTTCACCTTTATTCAATATTGCTTGAACTTCTTGTCTCAATGTTGCATTTGAATGATACTCTAAAAGATATTTTGTTTTGATTAATCGACCGAGCTCTCTTAATGCTATCGCTAAATGGTTTTTACGTGCATATGAATTGATTTTTTGAAGTATGAGAGAGGCCTTTACTTTACCTTCTTTTATTGATGTAATCAACCGTGATATCTCTGAGAAGTTTTCAATTATTATTTTTTCGTTGACTTTTTTAAAATGATAATTATCTATCGTCATAGCTTCAAAATAATAGAGTTGTGCACTTTCTGACCCCTTTATTCTAGGCCTAAATGAGAAGTCTAAAAGATAGGTTAAAGCAAACATTTGCTCACTATATCCTGTTGTGTCAGTTGAATGTTCACTAATATCAAGTTCTGTTCCATGGTGAAGTAGTCCATCGAGAACATGATCGCTATCTCTGCCTTCTAGTATTTGAACATAATAGGGGCTGTATTGATCGTTTATGTGTCGATATAGCAATGTTCCCTTATTTTTATAGTGACCGTTATAATCAGCGTATATAGTTTTAGAATTATTAGCTATCCTCATACCATCTGATGAACTTCTATTGCCCTCACCCCACATTTTTGAAATGGACTGATTATATTGATAGTTTACTAGTATTTTTTGAGCTTCAGAAAGTGTTGTATGCGTAAGATAATACTCTTTTGTTCTTCGCAAAGTAGATTCGTCAATTCCACTGGCTAATGACATTTTTGATGGTCCCATATTGTAACCTGAAGCTAAAATAGCTGCTACAAGATTACTCTTTCTTTCATCAAATTTTTCATGTTCTGGGTCGTGAAAACATTCTAAAAATCCTGTCCACTCATTTACTTCGTATAGAATATCAGTCATACTAACTCTTGGAATATAGCTGTATACTCTTTCAGTTATACTTTTTTCAGTTTCATCAGAGACAATATCTTCACTAAAAACCACTTTTTCGGGTTTTTTGAATGATTTTTTGAGTTCCAAGAGGAATTCGATTGCTTCTTGCTCAGTTTTTTTGGTATACCTTTGTACGAGATAAGAATCATAGCTTCTGTATTTGGTACTTTTATCATGAAACAATATTCCAGAACGTACATTATCATTAATCATCACCGCCATGGCTACATTTAGTACAGACTTTGAGTATTTGTTTTTTACAATAGCTTTTTTCCATACATCGTCAAATTCATTGATATCAATGTCGATTATTTTTTTACGTTTCTGATTTTTGAAGTCTTCAAGAATCTTTACTAAATTTGGATTCACAGTACTTTTAAAATCAAGTTTTTCTAAAAAGGATAAGATAAACTGAAAATTATTATGGCTTTCAATCATAAATTCAACATAATTTCGGTCAAAATCATACTCTTCTAACTGCTTAAGCACCGAATTTGCTTGTTCTCTAAATTCAACGACTTCTTCATAGTTTTTAAAATTGTTAATTGCTGTGGCAAAATCTCTAAGTTTTACAACTGCCATATCTTTTATCTGATTTGTTTTACTTGCATCAGCTTTCACTTTGTTGCGAGCCAATAACTTTTGTCGATTTACAAATGCTTTGAGTATATCTAAAAGCATATCAATAAACTGACTCTCTTTAAAAATCAAAAACAATGATAGATAAGCAATTTTTTTAGTTTCAGATTTAAATCGCTGTATTCTATAGCGATCGGATTTGAATATTTCATTTTTGTAATACGATAGTTTTTTCTCTTGAAGATTTCCAATATCATAATCAACTTCAAAACTTCTGATATACTCTATAGCATTAATAATCTCTTTTGCACCTTTTTGCGTTGGATTAACTGTCAAATTTTTTAGATGAGAAAAAAATGATACTCCTGTTTCATGGTCATCAAATAGTTCATACAACTTTTTAGGATTTGAAATAGTGTTAATAATACTGTTGAAGATTCCATCCTCAACATCTTGTTTATAATATGCAATAATGCTTTCTAATGTTGAAATCCCAGGTATTATTTGCCTGGATAATGAGATTTCTTTCTCAAATAATTTGTATATTTCTAAATTATTATTGTTATTTCTTATGATATTTTCAAGCTCTATTATCAATTCACTTGTTAACTCAAATTTTCTAACATCTAAATTTTTACATATTACCTCAAAATGGCGTTTTTTTGTTGCAGAACCAATATAGTATTTTTTTATATCAGACTTGACCAGAGAAAGTTGCTCGGCTACAAGTTTAATAACTTTTTCATCAATATTTTCATAGCTTGAAGGTAATGACATCGAAATATTATTTAGAAACAGATATTGCAACGCATAGCCTAACTTATTATGCTCTTGACTTAGTTTTTTACATTCTGCAAGGGTATGGCGTTCAAGTCTAAAATTTTCAATATTTTTTGTTTTACTTTCTCTATATTGTTCAATCTCAAATTTTTCTTTCTCTGTAAAAAGTCTAGGATTTTTCATTATTTGTTTTCATTGATTCTACGGTATAGTGTCGCTTTAGAAACGCCTGTACGTTCAGTAATTTCAGCAATAGAATAGTTTTGAGAATAATAGAGAGATAAAGCTTCTTTAGTTTTGTCAAAGTCTTTTTTAGGCCGCCCACCTAATCGTCCTCTTGCTCTCGCATTTTTTATGCCCTCTTTGACTCGCTCGTTGGTAAGCTCACGCTCCAATTGAGCAAATACTGCAATCATACTCACCATAGCTCTACCAGTAGGTGTTTGAGTATCGATATTTTCTTTTAGTGATACTAGTTTTATTTCTTTTGAATTTAAAAACTCAATAAACTCAACCAGATCTTTTGTCTTTCTACCAAGTCTTGATAGAGAGTGGACAACAATGGTATCTCTTTCTCTCAATTGTTCAATCATCCGTTGTAGTTCAATTCTACCAAAATCTTTTCCTGATTTTTTATCTGAAAATATTTTTTCAACTCCATACTCTGAAAGAGCATTTAATTGGGTTTCTAAATTTTGCTCTACTGTAGAGACTCTTGCGTATCCAAAAATCATTTGACACTCCAATCTTTATATTTATGAAACGAAGAATTTGAAAAAAGTATTGATACATATTATGAAACCATTATATCATACTTTTCGTCTCAAAACTATAGATTATTTGTCAGTATCATAAATTGTAGTTTTTGAGAATATTAAGATAAAAATATTGTGCCAAAGAAATTTTCTTCAGCACATTGATTTTATTGACGTTGCGAGAAAAGTGATACTTTTTCCGGAAAAAAACGACGCAAGGCCAATAATATTTTTATTTTAAAAATATTATATCAGATTCAATTTATTCTAGCAATCAAGAAATTTTATATTTGAAATTTTTATATCAATAGGATCATATCCATTCCAAGTTTTGCATGAAAAACCGATCTTCTTTATTTCTAAAATTTCAGTCGTGAGCATTTCTATATAGTTATTATTTTCTAAAATATAAATAGATAGTATATTATTTTTGTAAACTGCTTTAATTGAAATTTCGCCGGGATATTCAAACATATTTTTATATTCATAGTTTATATGATGTCCCATTTTATAGAATTTTATGATGGATACATTTTCATTTATTGGACCGCAGAAATATTTGTGTTGATCTGTATCTTCAATATACAAACCACAATGATAATTTGTAGTATAAGAAATATTACTAACTACATCAAATTCAAGTGAAAAACTATCTTTTTTTTCTTTTAAAATAATTTTTGGAGCATCATCTTTTACCCAGCAATCATATATTTTGTTGTTGTGAAATGAAAAAATAATATTATTATTAGCTTTTTTAATTATATGATCTTGATCATTTTCAACACAATAATTATCATCATGAAAAATTATATGTTCGGTTGAATCCGAGTTATAAATCAGTATATTAAAGTCATCAATAATTTCATTTTCTAATTTCAAAATATCATCAAAAATTGAATAATCAAATTTTCTTTTGGGATTGATTATGGAGGAACTCATTTTCAATAATAGTTTTTCTCTTAATTTTTCCAAAATATCAATTTTATTTTCAATAGTGATTTTATTTTCGTTTTGAATAGAAAATGTATCAAAAAATAATTCACTTAAAGTAGAAAAAAAGTATTTTTTTTCATTATTTAGTCGAACAATTTCATAAATTTTTTTATCACTACTTAAATACTTAATATTGGTATCAAAAATATTTTTTTCCTTACATTCGTTATTATTTTTCAGTAAAATTAAAAGTTTTTTTATACTAGAAATCAAATTAAATTGAACTTCACTTAAATTTAGCGTATATATTAAATTAACCGAAGAAGCTTTTTGAAATGCTTTGTACACTATATTTCTTGGCACTGAGAAATAGTCATAGATGTGTTTATCTGTACTTTTTTGTTCGCCATCATAAAGATAATATAAATTTTTGGTACAACTTTCATTTACTATCAACGAAAAGTGAATTTGAAATTCTTCTAAATAATGTGAAGAATAGAATAAGTGTTCAAGATTTTGTATAATAAATACTACATTACTATTTTTGATTGTATTTGAAATGATTCTTATAAAATCTGAATATGTAGTTATCGGGATTTCTTTAAGCGCAGAATTGAATTCTGTATTTAAAATGAAGTCCCTTATATTATTCTTCTGTTTTTGATAATCTATGCTATTTTGAAAAAGATTATAATATTTTGAAAATAGATGAAAAATCTTAGAAGCATATTTATCTATTGAAGTTAAAGCAATTCCAATACTCTTATCTGAACAGTATATTACTTCAAATCTTTCTGTCTCGTATTCTGGATGAAAAATTTTATCATTCATTAAATTTCTCCTATTGAGCAACTTTGCTTTGTGAATAAATTATTTTTATAGAATCTTCGACAGTTGCATCTTCTAAAGATATTTCTTTAACATCGTATTGATTAACAAGCATATTAATTACATCTTTTGTATTTGTTGAGCATGAGTCATAATAGTAAGTAATTTCCAAATCACTGTGTTTTATATACTCTAAATTAAGTATTTCTTTGAAATTTGAATGAGAGTTTAAGGTAATTCTTACTCCTTTCTTTCTTCCATATTTTTCTAATAAATCATTTTTTGAGCCATCAAAAATCAGTTTACCATAATCAATTACAATAATTCTATTGCATATAGTTTCTACATCATCAATATCATGACTTGTTAAAATAATTGTTGTTTTTTGTTCTTTGTTTATTTTTTTTATATATGTTCGGATTTTATCTTTTACTAAAATATCTAGTCCTATTGTAGGCTCATCTAAAAACAAGATTTTAGGATTGTGTAAAAGAGAAGCAGCAATATCGCTTCTTACTCTTTGTCCAAGACTTAATTGTCTTACTGATTTATTTAAAAATTCATTCAACCCTAGATATTCGTTAAATTCCTTCATCTTGTTTTGAAAAGTTTTTTCATTAATACAATACATTTCTTTTAAAAGATGTAGAGAATCAATTACAGGCAATTCCCACCATAATTGGCTCCTTTGTCCAAATAGAACCCCAATATTTTTTCCATTTTTCTTTCTATCGTTATATGGAATAACTCCTTCGACAGTAACAGATCCAGAAGAAGGAGTTAATATACCTGTCATTATTTTTATTGTAGTGCTTTTTCCTGCTCCATTAGGTCCTAATATTGCTACTAATTCACCTTTGTTTACAGAAAAACTAATATTATTTACAGCTTTTATTTCAGTACAATCATTATTGAAAAAATTTGAAATCATATTTTGTTTATGTTTTTTTATCCTGAAATTTTTATTCAAATTTTCAACTTTAATTTGCATAATATTAACTCCCTGTACTTTGATATTTATTTATACTAATTTTTAAAAAGAAGAGTGAACCTAAAAATATTGATATACCAACTATTGGATTTAAAACATAAATAATATGAAACTCTGAATATTTGTGAAGCAAAAATTTTAATGGATAATAATTTATAAAAGCCCATGGCAATATAAATGTCAGTATAAATTGAATATAATTATTATATAAAGAAATTGGATATTTAATCAGATTTCTCATATCGTAAAGAACCAATCCTCTTAGATTTTCTACTTGTGGTGTCCAGAAATTAAGTGCTCCAAAAATAATCATACTTCCCATTTGAATAAGAGATGAACTAAAAATGAAAAGTATTAATAGGAAAATTTGACATATTGTAAGATTAAAACTAGAACAGATAAAAATAAAATATGTTCCTGAAATTATAATTTGGCCGATTCCAGTCCACGCAAAACTTTGCATGAGTAATTGAAAAATTAGTGATATTGGTCTACAAAGTATTAAATCAATTTTACCATTTCTAATATTTTCACCAGTTTTTACCATAAAAGACCAGCACCATGTTACAGCTATTGCATATGCAAACAAATCTAATGAAGTTAAGAGTATTAAATCTTTGTAGTTCCACCCATCTAAAAAACCGTATCGATGCGTGATTATGTACATTGAAAAATATATTAAGAAATACGTTAAGATATTGGCAAAAATTCCAAGAATAAAATTTAATCGATATTCCATTTCTGCCTTAATAATTGAAAAAATGTAGATTCTTATTAGTTTTAAGTGTTTTAACATTTTTAACCGCCATTTATGGTAATTCTCTTTAATCCATAATAGAATAAGAGTTTACTGATTGTTATAAGAATAATCAACCAAAAAAGATATTGAAAAATCCAGAAGGCAAGTTGATTAATAGTAAAACTTGTCATTAAAAATTGCTGAGTAAATTGATAAAATAAATGAAATGGCAAGCAATAGGCTAATATTTGTAATGGTTTAGGAAAAATCCATAAAGGTAAAAATGAACCTCCTAAGATACCCATTATATCCATACATATTCTTCCAAACCAAAATGCTTGAGTTAAAGTAAAGTGTAGTAGTCCAATAATAAAAAACACATACCAATACATTAAAACATTAAGACATAAAAAAATGACAAAAAGAAACCATTGTAGTAGACTACAATGGATATTAATTTTAAATACTAAAATAGCAACAATTAGAACAGGGATACTTTTGAAAATAATAGAATTTATGATTTGTCCAAAACTATAACAAAACATTGAAATAGAATAATTTATTGGTCTAATAATATCTATTGATATTGAACCATCATTGATTTTTTCACCGATAATTCCTGAAATGTTTGGATAATATAGTGTTGAAATTGTAACTCCGATACAAAGATATATAATCATATTATTTATACCCATAGAATTGGTAGATTTTGAATTTAATAAAGCTTTCCAAACTTCTACTTGAACAAACATAATAATTATTCTTCCTAATATAGATACTATAATATCAAATTTAAATTTTAATGAGTTTTTGAAACTTGTCTCAATCATTTTTATATAATACATTGTAATTAAAATTCCTTATTTTATGTATTTTTCAATCAACATAGAAATTTCTTTTAGTGATTTAAAATTTTCAAAATTCAAGTCTTCTTCGTTAAATTCAATAGAAAAATACTCCTCTATTTTAAAAATGAATTCAATTATTTTTATTGAAGTTAAGCCTAATTTTATTTTTAAATCATCGTCAATATTCACATCAATATTTTTATTAATAAGTATAGTGTCGTTTAATAAGTTGATTAATTTTTCAGTCATGGATGTTATTACATTCCTTCATTTTATTTGAAAATACATTTAAGTCAACATTGTGTTCTAAAAACAATTCCATCCATCTTTCAATTCCTAATCCAATGCAAGCAGTTTTTACTGTTGAATTATTATCAAAATTAAAAGTTTTACTGAAATGAAAGTCATGAAAATTTATTGAAGCAATGGCAACTTTTTTATTATCTATCATTACATTTAATTCCTCTTTTAATTTATTTGCTTTTTGTATTTTCATTATCAAATCATTTTTTTTGGTTTTAATGAAACTATCGGATGCATATTCCCAAGTATAATCGATTTTTAAAATTGACAATATGGAAGAAATTATATTTTTAAAAAATTCAATATTTTTATCAATGAAATCAGGATCTCCCAAAAATACAACTTCTCGAACTGTAAAGTCCCAAAATCTTGTTTTTTCAGCATAACCTTTATTTTCGTATCTATACACACGTGCTTTGGTTGTAATAATTTGATTTTCAATTTTTTGATTTTCAAACATTGGATAGATATGAATACATGCTGCGGGTGTTAGAAATACATTTTCGCATATATGTTTATTATCAATAAAATCATATCTTGATAATCCGGTAATATTTTGTGGTAACTTATCAAAATATCCTAACTTATTAAGAATATTTTTATTGATAATAGCAGGAATAAAAACTTCGAATCCATCTTTTTTTTTGATTTTAGATAATATTAAAGAATCAAAAAAATCATAAAGTTGAGATTCTTCTTTGTTAAAAACTCTATAATACTCTTCTACTTTGTCAAAACAATTATCACACATAATATTTTCCTCATATAGTAAATTAGTAGATATTAAAGTCCTTCTTCAAGGACATATGAATGTGCTAGCACTTACTTTTTAAACAGAGCTTTTTTATAATGACGTCGTAACGATATTTTGTTAATTCGTTAGATATTTTATATATTTTATTTGATATATTGAGACAATTATTATTATATTTTTTTTTAAAAAATTCTTTTAATACAAATAAATCGTTAGAAAAGTCAGTTTTTTTATAATTTGAATTAATATTATAATTTTTGATATCATTTATCATAACATCTTTCAATTCTTCATCAATGATGTCTCCTAAAAAAATAATTCCATTTTTATTTAATAGATTATAACATATATCTAAAACTGTTTCTAAATAATTTAAATCAGGAAAGCAATGTATAACACTATTAATTATTATTATATCAAAATGATGAATTATTTTATTTATTTCATGTGCTGGGAGACAAGAAGCAATAACATTTTTATATTTTTTTGAGTTTATGAGTTGAATTGATTTTTTTGAAATATCAATACAATGGTATTCTATGCAGTAATCATTTAATATATTTAAAGTAAATCCAGAGCCAACCCCTATTTCTAATATTTTTTCTGCAAAAGAATGTGCTTGTCTAATTTTTGTGTTGCAATTATGTGAGAATTCTTCGATTTCATTCATTGAAAATAAAGAACCATCGAAACTACTGAACCACCCACCCGCTTCGATATCGTTATGTGCACTATTATATGTAATATCCCAAAGTTTTTTCTGATATTCTAATATATTTTTTATAAAACCTCCATAACAAATTGTTTTTGTCAATTTTCAGTTGACAAAAACAATAGCTGTATTTCTTATGTTGTTGATATTGTATGGATAAATCCGGTACTTTTACTGCTAATATTGGATCTAATTTAAACTGTAATCCTGATGCTAAATTTTTTTGCTTTTTCTACTTACTCACGGATTTAGGTTATATTTTGAAACTGTATTAACCGAAACTTCAATTTTTTCTTATTTGTGCAAATTTAGTTATTTGATTTTTTTATTATAGTATTGAATGTTACGTTTTCAAAAACATCATTAGTTTTAATGTTAGATTTATTTAATATTTTTGAAATAAGTTTATTTTTATAAATATTATTTACAAGTTTTAGCACTGAAAATATCGGTGTTTCTAATTCAAAATGTTCTTTAATGTATAAGAAAAACTTATCAATATTAAAAGAGCTGGTGTTTGCATTACAAAATAAAATTATTTCAACGATACTATAAATTCTTAAATCGTTATTCTTTTCAATCTGGCTAAACTCATGAGAATCGGTATATAAATGTAATGATAAAAAAATCAAATACAATTCAATTGTTCTGTGAAAAATAAAATCAGAATAAGTTTTATTGAAATTTTTTAAATTTATTAATTTTGTACCAATAAATTCAAATTGAAAATCAAAAACACAAAAAAAATTATTGTTTATAGGTTTTACAAATGGTAATAATTCGTGTCTCGTTAATATATTTTCAATTTTTTCGAATTTAGAATAGGGTTCTAACAAATTATATCTATTATATTTGAGTTGAAAATAACCTAATTTTTCCATAATATTTGAAACTTTATCTTTATCTTCGATTAAAATCAAGATATCTATATCTCCGAAATCTCTGTAAAATCCTTTTATAAAATTTAATTGAAAATCCATTCCCTTTACAATTTTGTATGGAATATTGAGTTCTTCTAAACACTTGACAACAAGTTGCATTTCAGTTAACAACTCTGAATTTTTTATTTTATTTAAATAAAAATAATTCTTCCATATTTCAAAAATATTTCTTGGAATATTGTCAAGATATTTGTTGTTGTGTAAAAACAAATATACGGATGTAAGCATTTTATTTCTTAATAAAAATTCAGTTAATTCACACCAATTGATATTTTTTTTTAATTCCGCTTCAATTAAAGAGATGGATTTTTCATCTTTATTTGGATTGCATAATTCGTAAAGTAATTTGTAATTGATAGAATTCATTAGTTATTGTATTATATTTATAATACTTCTCCAATCTAATTTATTTTAAGCCTCAATTGTCAAATTAAGTGCAACTTAATTTGACAATTGAGGACCGCCCAGAAAACTTCATGGGGCGCTTTGTAATTAAGTACTTTTCTAGGTCTGTTATTTTTCGCAATACTCTCCATAGCAATTTAAGAGTTACTCCATTTTTCATAAGTTTTTTGTGAATATATTTCACGCCGGGCATTTTAAACTCTGATGCTATACTTGATTTTGGGTAAAACTTAGGAATGAGAGCCTCGTCGCTAATCGACGCATCCAATGGCCATGTTATTTGAAATGATTTGGCTTTCTTGTGAACTCTCATTACTGTGTCTCTAGAACACTTACAACTTTCTGCTATTTTCTTTTGTGGGATTCCTAAACTTATCAAACTTAGAATCTCTTTTATATCGGACATTTTTGACCTCCTCATTTGAATTTCACAACTCGTGTGATAATTCATTATACTGAGGCAATATTAATGTTGCGTGAACGCTGTTACACATGTTGCGAAAGTTGCGTTTTCTATGTTGCTTTTCGTCCGTAATACTCAAGGGTCACCATATTTATTCATCATATTTATTTTACTGACTCTGCGATAAAAGTTGCGCTTTGTTCATAAAAAAATGGCATAACATCAATACCGTTTAATACAAATTATTGATTTTGAAACTTCAGTGATTTTAAACATGACAAACTTTTAGCGTTGTGATTTACAAAGGATTAGTGATGTACTAAAAATTATCAAATATTTAAGTATTTTTTTCAATAAAATTTACAAATGATTTACATATCTTTTCACTTACAATGTTTTTTTCATAATCAGAGTCAATAACAATTACAGATTTGTGATTTGAACAATAATCAGAAAAACTTTGAGACGCAAGAGTCATGATTTCGAAAGATTCTTTTGGAGCAATAATTTTTTTTTCCAAAAAAGATCTTTCTAAAATTCTATTGTATGCGATTTGTGGATTGATGCTTAAATGAAAAGCAATATCTGGTTTTAATATATTTTTTTTAAGAGAATTATATAAAAACAATTCACTTCCCAGCAGTGGGAGGTAAATTTCTAAGTCAACATTATACTTTTCTGTGATAATAACAATACCATCATTTATTTTATTTTTAATTTTTTGCATATTATATAAAAAATCAATAACATAAAGATTTGATCTTAATTGATTTGAAAATGTATTATGAAAATCAATTTTTTTAGTTTTTTCTAGATTTTTTAGTTCATCTACAAATTTACTGGGTTTAAATGCATGAATTATTTCAACTTTTAAATTATAATTGTTTTCAATGAATTTTTTTAATAATAATGAATGAGTGCTTTTTCCACATCCATCAATACCAAATATATCGATAAACATAATTTTAATCTCCGATCTAATAAAAATATATTTCATTTAAATTTTAAAATAGTTTTGGTTCTATTTTACTTCGTAGTTTGTCATTAGATGGTAAGGAATTTAAAATAGGATCTAATATTTTTTTTGCATTTTTTTCAAAATTTAATTTTTGATCAAGAGTATATTTTGGTAGTATTTTTTCATTTTTTAAATAGTCAAGACATGGCCATAAAGTAATGGGAGCAAGATTTTTTTTCCAATTTCCATATATTGCTGGATGATGTGTCGTTAGTAAAAAGAAATTAGAATATTTATATAATCCATATTTTCCAGGAATTGTTTCCATTATAATTTTTGATTTTTCATTATAATATAGTTCTAATTCACTTTTCAAATATTGATTTTTGATAGCCCATTCTCCCTGAGAAATTATTAGAGTTGGTTCTAAAATGTTAATTTCTTTGAGTAAATGTGTCATGCAATTTGAATTCATTTTTTTAGAATTTCTTGTATTTGAAACATTGTTTGCGATGTTCTTTTCTTGAAAAGAACATCGCAAAAGATTAGTTAATGCATAATTAGCTAAAATATACTCACTATCCATATCGAATATATATTTTAAAGTGTCATGAGTTCCTTTCATGTGGTTGTTTTTTTTTGTCCAGTTAATACATTTTATTAATTTATTAAAGTTGTCGTTATAGTCTTTAGAAACACCATATTTTTCATTCTGCATATATCCTGTTTCTTTTCCAATGATTAAAACTCTAATATTATTATCTAAAAAATTAGTATCAAAAAAAGGCATGATACCGCAGACTCCACCAGAATATTGCTTCACTAAATTCAAAGATTTGTTTGAATTAGAACATTCATTAAAAAATTTGCAATCAAAATTGTAAGCTTCTAATTTTTCATACTCGTAATAATTTTTAATTTTCATTATTTTTTCATTCTTATCAAGTATTTCTGATAAAACATGATTCATTTTTAATCTCCTAACAAGTATTTATTTTAAATTTAATAATAAAGTTGATAACATTGCGCAATAATTAAGCAAGTCAATGAGTGTATCTAAAATTGTTTCTTTATCTGGGTTTTTTCCATTTATATTTAGTGAGTGAAATCTATATATTTTTCGTCTTAAATCGTATAAAAGTCCTACTAGACCAATATAGCACCAACCATCCATATATATATCATTTTTATATTTATATACAAAAAATGCTTTATTTACAGCATTTTTTGTACTAATATTAGTGTGATTTGTTATTGATTTTAGTGTGAGTAATGCTATTTCATTGATTTTTGTTAAATAGAAATCAATTTTATGTGTTTCTTTTTTGTAAATAAATTTCATAAATTTTTCTCTATCAATATTTAATTGAATCATATTGTTGTCACATAGTTCATAAATTTTTTTTATAAACAATATGTCAATGTTTTTTAAAAAATCAAAAATAAAAATATGTTCAATTGAATCGTATATATTTTTAATTCTTTTTGAATATTCTTTATTATGATTTTCAATATCTGTATGATTTTTATTTTTTTTTAAAGAATACAGAAATTTTTTTATTGAAAAATCATATTTTCCTACAAAACTATAAAAATTTAAATTTTCATTTGTATGCACCAATATTTTTCGGTTCCTTTTTTTATTTTTTGATTATTAAATTTCATATTTTCGACTGAATTATTATCAAATTTTATCTTTTTAGTCATTTGTTCTAAAAGAAATATTTTGTTATTCTCTGTGAATTCTTTTTTAAATTTACCACAACCTTTTGATAAGTTCGAAAAATTTAAACACTTACCAACAACTTCACAACGTGGTTTTAATATTTTTGAAATAATTGGATATTTTGTTTGAATTTCTTTACGAATCATCCTTGCTAATGCATTAATTTCCCATTGCATATGATTTTGGAGTCTTTTTGAACAAAAATTTGATAAGGCTAATAAGTTAACAGTCCAAGCTAACGAAGTTGTTGCTGCGTGTGGGACTACAAATCTTGCATCTTGATACGGTACTCCTTCTTCGAATAGTTTTTCATAGAAATCTGATGCTAATTTCATAAATTCAATATATTCATTTGTTAGTCCTATAGCGGCAACTGTTGGAGGAATAACGTATTCAAAGTTTTTATAATTAACATCTCTCATTCCTTTTTGAGAAAATCCACTTCCAATTCTTACTCTAACGAGTTGATGCGAGCAAGCTCTGGTAATACCTTCGATTTGAAATGTGAAATTTATAGTTTCTAATGCTGTTGATAATGTAGAACCGTCTAAAATATTATTAATCATTATATCTATTTCTTCCTCTGAGAAAGAATCTAAATTTGTTAATGGACCCCATGTTTGGTTTATAAATGAAATTAATGCTAACTCTGGATTTGTTGAGCAACTTAGCAATTTAACTTTCATTTTATTTAATCCGACAGCACTATCATTAATGATTGTATTGTATTTTTCAATGTTTAAATTATGTTCTTCCTTTAAATGAGTTTCAAAACTTCTTTCAAATTCTTCTGAATCAGTACTATAATTACCACATATCTTACATTGCCATTCATTTTTATTGTTGATAATATTCATCAAAATCTCCTTCTTGTTTATAATCTATAATACTCCAATAAAATTTTATTTGTTTGTTTGATATATTAAATTTATTATTTGCTAGAAATTTATTTTCACAAGCATCATTTAAATGCAAATTTGTTATAAATTCTGAATAACTACCTATTTTTAAATTGTAATATACTTTTTTAAGTTTCATAAACATTAATTTGAACAAAGAAAACATTTCAATACAATTTATGGGGAATGCGAACGATAATTCTTTACTTCTCCAGATAGTAGTCATGAATAATTTATTCTGTGAAATATAAAAAATAACATCAAGTAATGCTGGGAAACCTTCAGAATGTTTTGAATTAAAAATACTTGTTGAAATAATAGCTCTTCTAGAATTTTTGTCTTCAGAAAGAATTTTATATGCTTTTTCAAAATTTATTTCATTGTTTTTTAACGTTTTATCATAAAAAATATTACGTGTATATGAAAAATACCAATCATTGTTATTTCTGTTCCATCTATCAAATAGATTATTACTTATTATTTCATTATAATAAGTAGAAATTTCATTATCTCCTATTTTTTTTGGCATAGTATTCGTATTTAGTGATGATATGGTTACAATTGCAGTTATGGCATATTTTCGGTCTATATTTTTAACTTTTTTTATTAATTCAGTATATACATTGTATACATCATATCCATTTACTTGTATAATATTCATGCTAGTTTCTCAACTTTTTTATAATATCGTAAGAGTCATCATAAATATTTTCAGTAAGTTTGTATACCCAATTAGCATATCTTCCGATAAAATAAACTGAATTTTTTTCAAATTCATTACATATTATTTCATGATCGCTTTTAGATAGATTAATGAATCGATTATTTTGAGTATGAATAAAATTTCTATTTTTTGAATTTATTAAAAAACTTATCCCTAGATTATTAAAAAGTTGTTCTTCATAATTATTTAAATTATTAAAACATAATTTTTCTCTTGATTCTATAAAAATTTTATATCCAAGGTGTGCAATTCTTGAAAATCGGATTTTTTCATCAGAACAATACGTTACTTCATATTTATTTTCATTTGTTCTGATAGTATAAATATTAAAATCACAAGAATATAGTAATTTTAAGTATTTAATATTATTTGAAAGAGTTAAAAAAATATTCAAAGGTATGGTTGAAATTAAATGTTCGAATTGGTATGAGTTTTTATTTGTGTTAATTATTTTTTTATTTTGATCAATATGTATAACTGGCTCGTCATATATAAAAGAAATATTATCATGAACATTTAAATTTGTTTTAAGCAATGTAATAAATTGTTTTTTTCGATCTATATGATCAGTATTATATTGAGTATAAATTATTTTTTCGGAACCATCAATAAAATCGATTGTAGTTTTAGAAGTTTTATTTAATAATTTTTTTGAAAATCTTTCGCTAATTGACTTTGTGCATATTTTATACTCTTTATTATTTTCCCATATTCTTAAATTTAATTTTTGTGGAACAACTTCAAAGTTTTTAAAATTAATTATTTTATTAAAATAAAATGGAAAGGTATCTTCAAAATAAACATCTTCTATTGATTTTTTTTCAATAATTAATATTTTGATATTTGAAAACTCTTTTGTGTTTTTTAAAATATTTAAAAAACATAAAGAACTGATTCCCTCGCCAATTAAAATGACGTTATATTTTATATGATTATTTTTGTTCATAAATATCCTTTTTTAGAAGTTTGGTCCATTAGTGACTATCAAGCTCATTTTTATTAACTTCTGAGTTAGAACAATATAGTATCGTAATATCAGGTCTATCTATAAATTTTGTGTAATAATGCGTGATATTACAATCTATCATTTTAGAAGATATTTCATTTTCTTTTTTCAAAAAATCACAATGAAATTGTTCAGTATTATATTCTTCTAGATTTACATCATTTAAAATTTTAATTAATTCAACATAATATTTTGAGCTTTCGTTATTAAGAAATGAATTCATGTAAATCCAATAATATTTGCTTATTTTGCTTATTAGAAATCTTGTGTTATTGTCCCATTTAAATTTAGATACTTCTAAATAGTTGTTACTTGAAATAGAGTCATCAATTAGATTCATTTCTTTTGCGATATTATAATATTCTGTTCCAGGATATGGATACCCTAATGAAACTCGAATTCCATTAGGTAGTATTTTTGCATTTAGTTTTAGTGTGTTTAATATTTCATCGATAGTTTCATTAGGATGCGCCAATATATTATATGCGAAAGTTTTTAATCCAATTTTTCGACAATAATCGAAAATTTCTTCTATTTTTCTATTGGAGAAGTTCCTTTTTATAATATGCTCCTTTATTCTTTCGGTTGCAGTCTCTACACCAAATCTTATTAGAGTGCATCCAGAATCCTTTAATAGATTTAATATTTCATAATCTACATCAATAACAGTTGATAAACAAACAAAAGGTAATCCAACTTTTTCTTTATATTTTGGTAAAAATTCTAACATTTGCGTTTTGCTGAATGTAAATGTATCATCAATAAAAGAAAAAGCATTTATTCCTTTATATTTATTTTTTATTTCTACTAATTCTGAAATCATATCATCAGGATTTCTAAGTCTTAAATATCCAATATCCTTATTTGAATTAGAAGATACGTTAAAATTTTGCATTAAAATTTTTGAGAATCCTTCGTTGTGACAAAAAGAACAACGATGTGGACATCCTCTATTCATTGATATATTGAACCACCCGTTTCTTAAATTTATAATTTTATTAATATTCCATGAGTCTAAATGCATATGAGAAATATAATTTAAATTTTTTAGTGCTCTCATTTTATTTTTAACAATTTCATTACCATTGCGTATCCATAAGTTCTTAATATTTAAAGTTGAGATGTTTTTTTCCAATTTTTGAACTAATTCAAGCAAAGCGTCTTCACCTTCACCTATAATTGCAAAATCTAAAAGTGGATTATCATCAAAAATCTTTTGAGTATTTAGAGTTGTGTGAATACCACCAAAAACTACAGGTATTTTTAAATTTTTTTGTTTTGTTTCTTTTAATAGAAGTTTCATTTCTTGATAATGATTTTCTCCGAATGAAATTGCAATAATATCTGGTGAATATTTTTCAATATCACATAAAATTTGATTTGTATCAAACGTATAGTCTAGTTGTTCTGATATATGAATAATATTGACATCGATACCATTAGATTTTAATACGCCAGCGAGATAAGATATACCCAAGCTGATACCTAGTGGACAGCCAAAATTTGGCCAAATAAATTGAACTTTCAAAAATTACCTCCATTATTAAATTTTGACATTAAATTTATCGCATTGTTGTTCAACTAATTATATAATATCCAGATGAAGTTTATTAGAGTAATTTATTAATTTTATCGTACTTATCGGCTTTAATTATCGGACTATCTAGGATTTTTACTATAATATAGCGGTTTTCCAATTACTTATGAGTTTACTCATTTGAGCAAACTGCTATAATCTTTATGGTAGGTCATCTCGAAGGAAAAATTTCAGCAATACTGTGTTTCTTGTGGTGAGGCCAGGGGATTTTAGAGATGCCATATTTTATACCACAAACATCAAACGCTTCTATTTATAGCAAATAAAAAACAGAACCGGACATAGTTGCACATCTTAACGAGAAGCATAAGCAGTAAGAAAAACCAAAATAATAGCTTGAATAATTTCGATGGATTGAGAACGTAATTTTCTGATTTTATCTTTAAACCATCCCTAATAATTTTCAATAGGATTTAAATCTGGACTATAGGGTGGAAGATATAGAAGCTTGTTACCATTATTCAAAATCATTTCTTCTATTTGAGGATTTTTGTGAAAAGAGGCATTATCCATTATTACAACTTGTCCTGGTTTCAATTCTGGTAATAGCTGTTCTCTTAACCAGGTAATAAACACTATCGTGTCTGTATGACCATCAAAATACATTGGTTCCAACACTTGTTTATCGTTTAAAGCTGCAATTAATGTTGTTCTTTTTTTACTAGAACCTGAAACTTCACTAAAAAGTCTATTCTCGCTACTCCAACCATAATTTTTGTGAATTGAATGCTCCACACCACTCTCATCAATATAAACTAAATCACACAGTTGATACTGCGAGAGCTCTTGTTTATATTTTTCTCTTAATTCTTCATTGCGCTCTATGTATTTTGGAGTTTTTTTATGGGTAATTTGTTAACGCTACAAGCAATAAAAAATTGCTTGTGGCGTTACATCTTCCAGTTTTGCAATCTCTCGTAAATATAAATCTGGATTTTCTGAAACTACCTTTTTAATTCTATTCACATCTATTTTTTGAGCATTTTTATTGCCTAGATATCCAAATTTTAACTCCCCTTCTATTTTTCGCTTGTTTATCCAAGTATAGAGCGTTTGGCGACTAATTTTCAGAATCTTTGCAATCTTTTGTACACAAACTTCATTATCATGGTATTCCATTGCTAATTTCCGTATATCTTCACTATATGTCATTACTAACCTCCGTTTTTCTCTTTTACTTGAGTATAGCATATATTATTATTTTTTCGGAGGTCTGTTTTTAAGCTGCAATAATAGAAAGAAGATCCACAAGTACATTGTGTATCTTTTTTCTATTATTGGGTGAATACTTCGTTGATTTTAAAGGCTTTATTGTTTGAATTATGGTATACTTTTAGAGTATTCACATTTATAATGATACATAATATGATAATTTCGAAGTTATGGGTATATAAAATTCATGGGGAAGAGGTAGAGATGGAGTATGTAGAGCCAATTAGAAACAAGAAGCAAATAGAGACTTTAAAGAAAATTTTGAAAAGTAGTAATTTGAGAGATTATTGTTTGTTTACATTAGGCATTAATTCTGGATTGAGAATCAGTGACTTGCTACAGCTGAAAATTAGGGATGTTATGGACGTTGATGGAAATATTCGAGATAGAATAACTTTAAGAGAGATAAAGACGAATAAGACTAAGAATTTTCCAATGAGTAGTGTTGCTTCAAAGTGTATTCAAGAATATCTTCTTTCCAGAAGTTTTCATCATGAAGAGCCGCTATTTTTATCCAATAAGCAAGTAGATGGACTCTCATCTATTAAACGGCAGCAGGCATATAGAATTATCAATGATGCCGCTAGGCAAATTGGAATTAGTGAAAAAATAGGAACGCATACACTTCGGAAAACTTTTGGGTATCATGCGTATAAGGCAAGCGTGCCAATCGAGATTATTCAGAAGCTCTTTAACCACTCTACACCTGGAACGACATTACGGTATATTGGGATTACTCAAGATGATTTAGACTCTGTCTATTTGAATTTGAACCTGTAGTTTCAAGAGTTTGATTTTGTAAATTGAATTATGTTGTATAATGAGGTTAGTAAAATGGCTGAAGTGGTTCAGTATAACATTTTAGAAAAGCAGAGTTTGTTGACTCCGCATTTCGCTTTTTGCGGTATAATATTTTTGTTGATTATTCGTAAATAGAACTGTAAGAAGCGAGGTAGACGGTTGTATGTTTTGGACTGGCTTTTTTCAATTCGTTTGGAATTAAGTCTGAATGAAAAGCGGATTCAAAGTCTTAGTTTATGACTCTATATTTACAACTTTTTGAGATACTTAGATTAAGGTTCTTTGTGAGTGTGTTTTTAATAAAATCATGTTAATGATTAAGTACAATTATTGACTGTTTTAGGTTGACAAAATCAAATTCCTTGGTTACAATAAATTATGTGATAATAAGTTTTTTCAATAACTTGTTATTTTGAAGGTTGGTTCAACTTCTTAAACTTTTCCATTCCTTGCCTCTAACACAAAGTTGGAGGCTTCCTTTTTGATGTTTAATATTACATTAAAAACTATTGAGATTACTTGATATTTGGAAGGACGCAATGAAAAATATAAAAAGAAAAAAGAATATACAAGCAAATTATAGGAAAGGTCTAAAAATGAAAATTGGTAGACTAATGAGAAATAATGAAGGACGTTATGCGTTGGATAAGTCCGTTATAACTTGGGGGACCGCTTTTGAAGTCTATATAATGGGATATTGGATACCAGGTATAGCAGATCATAACGGAGCAGATTATTTTTTTATGACCAATGATAAAATATCGATAAGCCTAAAGCAAAATATGATAGCTAGATTTAAAGATAATTAGGGGGAAATTCAAACATGCCATACACAATAAAATTATATTTGGAAAACGGAGACGTTGAAAAACAGTATACACATAGCGAAAAACATGCCATTGATTTGTATCATCAAACGGTTTTAAGGGCTGAAAATTTTGATATGATTCAAGTGATAGATGATAAGAAAAACGTGATTATAAGGCAAATGAAAAAGTAGTTTAAATCTAGAATATAAAAACGACTAGAAACTTTATGTTCTCTAGTCGTTTTTGTATTCTATTTAACTTAGTTTAATAAGATAGTATCGCAACAAAGGGTCTAGAACTCTATACTGATTTAGTTGGATATGATCTAAATATGGATCTATATGAGTTGCTTTATAGATGAAATCTTTCTCCATAAGAACTTTAATACACTGTCTTATAGTAGGAGTAGATTTTTCAGAAAAAATAGAAAATTCTGCACTTTGTGGGTTTATTGGAGACTTCATTGCAACAGCTCTTAGAATATCCTGTTGATTGATTGAAAGGTTTTCAAGTTCACTTATAAGCCTTCTTGATTCATTTTCATAACACAGTTCCCACGCTTTTGAAACATCGTCATATAAAGGAATTATATCTGAATTGAATAGCTTATTGCATAGTATGTTTACGTAAAATGCGTGCGCTTCAGTTAGTTTTAGGATTCTATGAATAACGTCTGTAGATAAATCTTGTCCCCACCGCTGTTTCGCAAATTTATTGAAATGAATGATATATTCATTTGATAAAATTCTTTTTAAATAGAGTTTATCACAGAGCATATAAAGGGGTTTTGATTTATCATCGAATAATTCTGCAAGCATATGTTGATAGCTCCCACTAAAAAAAAATGTGATATTTTGAGTTGTTTGAGCAACATGCCTAATAGCGCCTTGAATGGATTTTGAATTTTTAGCAGCGGAAATATCTTGAAATTCATCAAGAAAAATAAGAATCTTTTTATTGCGTTCTTTTGCAAGTTTATCAAGCAATGTAAGTGCTACAAATATTTGATCAACTCCGTCAAACCCTTCATTCGTTATAATGCTTTCAATGGTAAATCCGCTATAGGTCATACTGATTTTAAAATTTTTCATAGTTTCCTGAAGAAAATGAAAAAACTTTTGTGAAGGTTTTTCTAATTGAGAAATAATAGAGCTTATTCCCTCCATTAAGCGTTTTGTGATAATTTTTTCGTCATGAGCAAGAAAAAAATCTATGGTTGCGGAAGGGATATCTAAGTCAGAGATAACTTTGTATACTAATGATGATTTTCCATAGCGTCTCGGTGAATAAATTATAGTATGTTGGCATAAATCAGCATTTTTTTTTAAAATTTCAAGTTCTAACTGCCTGTTACAGAAAGAAATTCCAGTTGCAATTTTTGTTGGAAAAAGTATCATAAAAAACCTCCTAAAATAAAAAAACATCATATATCTTACATTGTATAAGATATATGATGTTTTTGTCAATGTGGTTTATTTTATAAAAATGCAAACTGTCCGTTCAGGGTATACACACATCGTATACACACATCGTATACACACATCGTATACACACATCGTATACACACATCGTATACACACATCGTATACACACATCGTATACACACATCGTATACACACATCGTATACACAC
>Ga0247840_10002524_pt1 | contig 32557 bp, 38 predicted proteins | sample LaCruzMarch2015__FD_192404 | JGI IMG/M metagenome (GOLD analysis project Ga0247840, IMG submission 192404) | Freshwater microbial communities from meromictic Lake La Cruz, Castile-La Mancha, Spain - LaCruzMarch2015_17m | ecosystem: Environmental > Aquatic > Freshwater > Lake | place: Spain...
TATACTGCCACTCTACCTAAGAAAAAATCTATGCGTGGCAATATGTTTAAATGTTTACTTAATGATGAAATTTTGATTAAAGTAGTGTCCTTGTAATACAAATGTAACAATCGATGAAATTTCCGTGCATTGGAGGTTAAGGTAAATGACAAAAGATAACCCAAATGAATGCTTTGATTATTTAGCAATGCTTGCCCACGAATTTAGGACACCGCTTAATGTTATTTCATCAACTGCTCAAATTGTAACTCACTCACAAGAATTAGGAAAGCTCGAAGGTGAAAAGCTTACTGAATATATGGAATCAATAAGGAGATATTGTAACCGTCTTACACTTCTTACTAATAATATGATAGATGTAGCCTCTTGTGATAATGGTATTTTCCGATTAGCTTGTGAAAATTTAGATGTTGAAGAATTCATTAACACACTTGTTGAAAATACAACTGTGTATAAAATAAAATATAATGTAAAATTAAAAGTTAAAATCAATCTTAAATTCAAGCATATGATTTGCGATTTTATTAAATTAGAAAGAATTTTGCTTAACCTTTTAACTAATGCAGTTAAATTTAATTGCAAAAAAAGTAAAATCATTACTCTTTCTGTATATGACAATGCTGATGACGAGGTTATATTTAGTATGAAAGATAACGGAATAGGTATTCCACAAGAAATGATAACTTTAATTACAGATAAATTTGTTAGAGTTGGCGATTTTTCAACCAGAAATACAGAAGGCTGTGGCTTAGGTCTTGCTATTGTCGATATGTTTATAAAAACATTAAAAGGCAAGCTTACTATAAACAGCGAGCTTGGCAAAGGCTCTGAATTTACTATTACATTGCCAAGATATCAAAAAACACCATCGACAGCTAACGAGGCAAGAGGTTTTTATCAGCCACTTATGTCTACCATTGATATTGAATTTTCAAATATTTAATACTATATTCATAAAAAACCACTTTGCTTAAAAGCGAAGTGGTTTTTAAAATATTAATTACTTAAGCCATGTCATCATTTTACGAAGCTCGCCACCAACTTTTTCTACTTGGTGCTCGCTCTCTATGCGGCGCATTGCAAGGAAATGTGGTCTGTTAACTTGATTTTCAGCAATCCAATTTCTTGCAAATGTGCCATCTTGGATTTCTGTAAGTACTTTTTTCATTTCTTTCTTTGTTTCAGCTGTTATAATGCGTGAGCCTGTAACATAATCGCCATACTCTGCTGTATCACTAATTGAATATCTCATATAGCTTAAACCACCTTGAACAACAAGGTCAATAATAAGCTTCATTTCGTGTACACACTCAAAATAAGCGCTCTCTGGTTGATAGCCTGCTTCTACCAATGTTTCAAAGCCAGCCTTCATAAGTGCAGATACACCGCCACAAAGAACTGCTTGCTCACCGAATAAATCTGTTTCTGTTTCTTCCTTGAAAGTTGTTTCTAATATACCAGCTCTTGCACCACCTAAGCCCATTGCCCAAGCAAGTGCTATGTCTTTTGCGTTTCCAGTTGCATCTTGGTGTATAGCAATTAAGTTAGGAACGCCTCTACCCTCTTGGAACTGAGTTCTTACTGTGTGTCCAGGGCCTTTTGGAGCAACCATAATAACGTCAACATCTGCTGGTGGCTTAATTTGGTTAAAGTGTATGTTAAAACCATGAGCGAATACAAGTACATCGCCAGCTTTTAAATTTTTCTCAATGCTTTCGTAGTAAACTTGTGATTGTCTTTCGTCTGGAAGAAGTATCATTATAACATCAGCTGTTTTTGCAGCTTCTGCAACTGTTGCAACTTTAAGTCCTGCAACCTGTGCTTTTTCCCAAGATTTACTTCCTTCATACAAACCAACTGTTACGTCTACACCACTATCGTGTAGGTTAAGTGCATGAGCATGTCCTTGACTTCCATAACCTATTACTGCTACCTTTTTGCTTTGTAGCAACTGAATGTTACAATCCTTCTCGTAATACATCTTTGCCATTTTTAATTTCCTCCTAAATTTATTATTGCTATTATTTATTAATAACGTTATTACCTCTTTGAATAGACACCATTCCTGTTTTCACCATTTCTTTAATTTCAAATGGTGATAATAGGTCAAATAATGCCTTTTGCTTATCACTCGAGCCACTCATTTCTATTGTAAGTGTTTCGTGTGACACATCGACAATTTTCGCCCTAAATATATCAACAATTTGCACAATGTCTGGGCGTGTTTCCTTGCTTGCAGCAACCTTAATAAGCGCAAGTTCTCGGCTAACTGCATCATCATTATCTAACTGCTTAATTTTTATTACGTCTATTAGTTTATTGAGCTGTTTGGTTACCTGCTCTACTACGTAATCATCACCATTTACAACAATAGTCATACGAGATATACTATCGTCCTCTGTTGTGCCGACAGCTAAGCTGTCAATATTAAAACCTCTGCGACTAAAAAGCCCCGCTACCCTACTGAGTACGCCTGCTCTGTTTTCTGTTAGTACTGATAAAATATGCTTTGCCAATTTGTTCCCCTCCTTATTTTAAAGAGTATTTTCTTCGGAATCTACCATTATTTCAAGCAGGTATGGCTTATCACCGTCTAACATTGTTATAAGCGACTGCCTTAAATCACTATCATTTGATACCCTGCTTGCCTCGATGTCATACGCGGCTGCAAGCTTAACAAAATCTGGGCTACCATCTAAATAAACTGCAAAATAATTTGAATGAAAACCATTTTTTTGGAGCTCTCGCACCATACCTAATCTACCATTGTTAAATACAATAATCTTAACTGGAAAATTCCACTGCTTAATAGTGGCAAGCTCATTTAATGACATTTGAAAGCTACCGTCACCCTCGACAGCAATTACTGTACGGTTAGGCGCTGCCGCCTTTGCACCTATTGCCGCAGGCAAACCATAACCCATAGTTCCAAGACCACCAGATGTTAAAAAGTCACCATTTTCAGATAGCTTATAATAATTCGCTGCCCAAATTTGATTTTGCCCAACCTCTGTTGTTAATATTGCACTTCCATTTGTTAATTCTGTTAATATTTTAAGTGCAAGCTTTGGGTTTGCAGTATCTGTATATTGTTTAAGAGTTTTAGGCTTATCTCTAAGTACCTTTAGCTCACTTATCCACTCTTTGTTGGATTCAATATCACAATGAATTTCTTTGGACAAAATTTGCTCCAAAACATTTTTAACATCCCCAACAATAGGAATATTTGTTCCAACATTTTTACCAATTTCAGCAGGGTCAATATCAATATGAACAACTGTTGCATTTGGGTCTTGTGAATGTAGAAGCATATATGCCCTGTCACCTAACCTTGCGCCAATTACAATCATTAAATCTGACCTTTTAACAGCATGGTTTGCCGCCACAACGCCATGAGTTCCAAGCATTCCCATTAGCATATCGCCACAATGTGCTGTATAATTTATACCCATTAGGGTTGTTACAACTGGAATTTGATATTTGTTAGCAAACTGTGATAAAAGCTTTTCTGCGCCTGCTCCACCTACTCCACCACCTGCTACTATTACTGGTGATTTAGATTTTTCAATTTCCTCACATAATTTGCTAATCTGCAAGCTATTTCCTTTTATCGTAGGTTTATATCCCCTAATGTTTACTTCGCCTGGCTCTATAAATTCAAATTCTTTTGTTGTAATATCAATTGGAATGTCAATTAAAACTGGTCCTTTTCTTCCTGTTGAAGCAATATAAAACGCCTCTTTTACTATTCGAGGAAGTTCATTTATATCTCTTACAAGGTAACTATGCTTACAAAAAGGCTCTGTTGCGCCCATAATATCAACTTCTTGAAATACATCTCGCCCAATCATATTTGATGCAACCTGCCCTGTTATAGCTACCATTGATACAGAATCCATATAAGCTGTTGCAATGCCTGTAATAAGGTTTGTTGCCCCTGGGCCACTTGTTGCCATACACACGCCAACTTTTCCACTAATGCGTGCATAACCACTCGCTTCGTGCGCCGCCGCTTGCTCACCTCTTGGAAGAATGTGCTTTATGTTGCTACGACTAAGCTCATCGTATATTGGAGCATTTGCAGCGCCAGGATAGCCAAATATAACCTCTACCCCTTGACTTTCCAACATCTTTATTAAAGCTGTTGCGCCTGTTATCCTCAAATATACCACTCCTTTTTTAGGGTTTTCAACTATTTTAACACTTTAAGCGAAATTTGTAAACATAATATTGAATATTTTTTGTATATTTGGAAAATATATTCTTGAAAAGTATAACCTAATAGTTGGAGGAATTTAAAATGAGACAACAAGTTTCGGCAGTTTTTAGTTCGCATCACGATGCCATAGAGGCTGCAAGGCGTGTAAAAGATGCTGGCCTTAGAACAAGTGACATATCAATTATCGCTAATAAGGACGTAGCACGTTCACCAGATTCAGTTTCAACAGGAGCCGTTAGCGGTACAGCGCTTGGCGGTGCGGCAGGGCTTATTCTTGGGCTTGGCTCTGTTGCAATTCCAGGGCTTGGCGTTGTTGCGGCGGCAGGTCCAATTGCTGGGCTTTTAAGCGGCGCAGTAACAGGAGGCGTTATTGGTGCAATGATTGACCTTGGTATTCCTGCGGAGAGAAGCGAGGAATATGAAAGGGACATTAAAAATGGCAAAACAGTTTGGGCTATGGAAGTTGATAGAGATAAGGCAGATTCTGTCAGACAAATTTTGAAGGATTGTGGAGCAATTAAAATTTAAGCGTAAACAAAATAAGGAATGGTCAAGACCATTCCCTACATAAAAATTAATCCATATTACTAATAATTATATCCTGCTTCTATTGCTTTGAAATTCGTATCAAATAATTCTTTTTTAGTCGGTGGAATGCTTTTTTCCAGCGCTTTTTTTATCGTATCCATTGTTGCGATGTTTGTAACCTTTATTAGCTTGCCAAACATCACCATATTTGCAAGCTTAGGCACTCCCATATCATTAGCAATTTGCGTTGCAGGTAGTAAATATTGGTTTACATCGCTTCTATCGGATTTTTGGCTGATAAGTGAGCTGTCAATAATGATATTCCCACCACTAACAACGCTCTTTTCAAACTTATCGAATGATGGCTTATTCATTACAACTAATTCAGTTGGGTTAATAATTATTGGCGAACCAACATGTTCGTCAGAAATTATAACGTGACAATTTGCAGTTCCTCCACGCATTTCTGGCCCATAAGATGGCAACCACGAAACATTCAAATCGTCTACCATTCCTGCATAAGCAGCTACCTTGCCCGAAAAAAGTATGCCCTGCCCACCAAAGCCTGCAAAAAGAATTTCATTTGTTTTACTCATTTTTTGCACCTCCGTCGACATCTTTATAAGTACCTAACGGATATTGTGGCATCATATTAGTTCTAAGCCAATCTAATGATTCAACAGGTGACAACCCCCAATTTGTTGGGCAGGTTGAAAGAACTTCAACAAGAGAAAAGCCTTTTTTATCTATTTGGTTTTGAAAAGCCTTTTTTATTGCGGTTTTTGTATCATTTATATTTTTAACACTATCAACTGAACAGCGCTTGATAAATGATGGACCATCTAAGGTAGAAAGCATTTCACTTACACGAATTGGGTATCCTTGTGCTTCAACTTTTCTGCCATAAGGGGAGGTTTGTGTAACCTGCCCCACAAGTGACGTAGGTGCTAATTGCCCACCAGTCATTCCATATATTGCATTATTTACAAATATAATTGTAATATTTTCACCTCGTGCCGCCGCATGAACAGTTTCAGCAGTACCAATAGCTGCAAGGTCACCATCACCTTGATATGTAAATACAATATTATCCCCATTTGCACGCTTAATACCAGTCGCAACAGCAGGAGCTCTGCCATGTGACGCTTGTTGCATATCACATTCAAAATAGTTATAAGCAAATACAGCGCAACCAACAGGTGCAACACCTATGGTTTTGCCTTCAATACCAAGCTCGTCAATTACCTCTGCCACAAGACGATGTATAATACCATGTGTACAGCCAGGGCAATAGTGAAACGTAACATTTGACAATGATTTTGGTCTTTCAAATACTGTTTGCATCTATCTCGCCCTCCTTATTTCTTCTAATATCCCAGCAGGAGTTGGAACCATTCCACCTGTTCTACCATAAAAATTTACAGGGCAAGTGCCATTTACTGCAAGGCGTATATCCTCTACCATTTGCCCCATACTCATTTCAACCGATATAATAGCCTTTGCAGTTTTCGCAGTTTTTGCAATTATATCAGTTGGAAAAGGCCAAAGGGTTATTGGGCGAATAAGCCCAACATTTATTCCCTCTGCACGGGCAGTTTTCATTGCTGCTTTCGCAATACGAGCAGTTGTTCCATACGCAACAAGTACAATTTCTGCATCGTCTATATTTTCAGCTTCATATTTTGTTTCGTTTTGTTCGATTTCTGCATATTTTGCATAACGATCTATTAATAATCGCTCAAGCTCTTCTGGTTGTATGTATAGTGAATTTACAATGTTCCTTTTTCTTTTCATTCCTGTTCCAGTTGTTGCCCATTCCTTTTCTGCACTCTGCTTAACTTCAACATCTGGAAAAGAAATTGGTTCCATCATTTGTCCAAGCATACCGTCACCTAATATCATAACAGGCATACGGTACTTATCTGCCAAATCAAACGCATTAGTTGTGCAATCAACTACCTCTTGAATTGATGCTGGTGCAAGAACTATCATTCGATAATCGCCATGCCCACAGCCTTTTGTTGCTTGAAAATAGTCAGACTGTGCTGGTTGAATTCCACCAAGACCAGGGCCAGCCCTAACAATATTAACAATTACGCAGGGTAGGTCTGCGCCTGCTATGTATGAAATACCCTCTGCCTTTAACGATATACCAGGGCTTGATGATGATGTCATTGTACGCACGCCTGCACCTGCTGCACCATACACCATATTTATAGCGGCAACTTCGCTTTCTGCCTGCAAAAACACTCCACCTATCTTTGGCATCTTTTTAGCCATATATGCAGAAATCTCCGTTTGTGGAGTTATAGGATAGCCGAAAAAATGCTTACAGTTTGCCCTTATGGCTGCTTCGGCAATCGCTTCATTTCCTTTCATTAATACCTTATCCATTGAAACCTCCTATTATTTCTCAACCTTAATTACAACATCAGGACATATTGTTGCGCAAAATTTACAACCTATGCACTTATCCATTTCCAGCACCTGTGCAGGGTGAAAACCCTTATTATTCAAACGGTCTTTCGCCATAATAATAATCTTTTTAGGGCAAACTGTGGTGCAAAGCTCGCAGCCCTTACAGTTATCGTCATCAAATGTTACTTTTGCCATTGTTGTTACACCTCCCACGGTAATGTTAAATGTAAATCGAGCGATAGCTTGGGTAAATTTGCTATTTCTATCTGCTCAATAATTTCCCTTGTTGCTGATATTGCCTTTACAGGCAAGCCTGTTATATATGAAACCTCATCAACGATTTTTTGACCTTGTAGCAAGTCATTAACTGTCGTTTCGGATTTTATATTTGTGTTATTTATAAGTGCAGTAACTGTAATTCTTGATGTTCTTTCAATTGATTTTAGCATTTCTATAATATCATCAGCATTGGAAGTTAGTGGGCGCTTAGTATTTATTACAAAATACATTTCATAAGGTTTTTCACGAAAATACCTGTTATATTGCCCTAAAGCAATTGCTCCGTCATCATCGCCACCAACGTCAATTATGAGGTCATTATCGCCCTGCAAGCCTGCAAAAATATCTGGTGGTAGTGATGGAACATCAATATTTGTGTTAGCAAACTCTGGCGCTATAACCTTAATTCCATTTGCTATTAGCTTGTCCTCTGCATCTTTCGTGCGAAAAAACGGATTAACAATGTCAAGGTCAATAATAGTAGGGTTTTTAAGAGTTAGCGCAAGGTTTATTGCAACCTCTGTTTTTCCACTTCCATAATGCCCAGTAATTATATAAATCAATTTAATTCTCCTTATTTTAACACTTTATTTATACACGGTCAATTATTTTTGTAATTTTACCTGTAAATTTAGTGACAATTTTTTTATCTAAAATTTTAAGAATAATAAATGGTACTATAAAAAAAGCAAGACCATATAAAATGTTAAAAGCAACATAGCCGAATATAAAAGTAAATAGTGGAACTATATAAACAACAAATGCGGCAAGCAAAATTTTATTATCATCAAGCTCGAAATTTACAGTTTCGCCGACCTTTGCACCAATTTGATTGTTAACAATGGCTGTTGTGTTTATAGTAGAACAGCCTTTACAGCTTGAACATTTTTCGCCACACGCTGTTGCCCTTTTAATTTGCACGGTTGCAACGCTATTATTTATGCTTATCACTTTGCCAATTTGCTTCATTTATACACCTCTCACTTTATTAGCAAGCTGTAACATTTCCTTTGCATTTTGCAATGTCAAATCTGTTATCTGTGCTCCACCAATAATTCGGGCAAGCTCATTTTCACGCTCTAACGACGATAGCATAGCTACTGATGTTTTGGTCTTTTCCTGCGATACACTTTTTTCAATTAAAAAATGTGTTCCTGCCATACTTGCAATTTGTGCAAGGTGAGTTATGCATAATATTTGCTTTTTGCGTGAAATTTTATCTATCTTTTCTGCAATTTTTTGCGCTGCCCTGCCACTAACACCAGTATCTATTTCATCAAAAATTAAAGTTGAAACATTATCAGTATCTGCAAGGATAGATTTAATTGCAAGCATAATTCTTGACATTTCGCCACCAGATGCTATTTTAGAAAGTGGCTTTAAGCCATCACCAATATTAGTAGAAATTAAAAATTCAATGCTATCAAAACCATTTTGGTTAAAGCTTGTACGCTCTATGTTAACCTTAAATTGAACCTTGTTCATATCAAGGTCAGCAAGCTCAATCATTACCTTTTGTTCAAGGCTTTTTGCAGATTCCACCCTTTGCAAATGTATCTCCTGTGCAAGGCGCTCTTGTTTTTCTAAGTTTTGTTCAAGTTCCTTTTGAAGCTTTTTAATTCGTTCATCACTTTGCGTTATTGCATCAAGCTCATTTTGTATGGAATCCAAATATGCAAGTATTTCGGCAATACTTGCGCCATATTTGCGTTTTAACTTATATATCGTATCAAGCCTTGATTCTGCTAAATCAAGCTCATTCGAGGTAAATTCAATGTTATCTGCATAATCTCTAATTTGATAAATTACATCATCAAGTTCTATGCTTATACTTTCAAGGCTACTGTAAAAGCCTTGTAATTTTTCATCAAAGCCTGCTACTTCCGAAAAATCACGCACAACCCTTGAAAGCAAATCGTGTACTGAACTATCTTCACCATTACCATCATATAAAGTATTCGCTGAAGATTCTAATATTTCAGAAATCTTGCTTGCGCTACCTAAAAATGCTCTTCGTTCTGTTAATTGTTCCTCCTCGCCTATTTTAAGGCTTGCAGAAAAAATTTCATCTATTTGAAATTGTAAAAGGTCAATTTTTCTCTCTTTTTCTTGCTCGTTAGTGTTGCAATTTTCAATTTGCTCTGTTATTTGCTTTGTAACGTCATAAACATTTTTATAATCCTGACGGAGTGGCATTATACAAGCATAACTGTCTAAAAAATCTGTATGCTTTGAGGGGTTTAAAAGCGATTGATTATCCTGCTGACCGTGTATATTTATCATAAGCTTTGCAAGCTCTTTTATCATACCTGCTGTTACCATTTGACCATTAATTCGGCAAGTGCCTTTTCCGTCTGTGTTAAGGTCACGATAAATTAAAACTACACCGTCCTCTACTTCAATTCCAAGCTCACAAATAGCATTTATTACATCCTCACTATCAATTTCAAATAATGCCTCAACAACTGCCTTTTGCTCACCATTTCTAATAAGTTCACGGCTTGTGCGTTCGCCCAAAACCATATTTATCGAATCAATTATTATAGATTTACCTGCACCAGTTTCACCAGTTAAAACATTAAATCCATCTTGGAATTCAACGTCAACCTCATCTATTACAGCTATGTTTTTAATATGTAATTTTGTGAGCACAGACGTCTACCCCCTCATATTGTTTAGCTTGCTACATATCCTTTGTGCATCATTTTCATTTTTAGTTATAACCATAATTGTATCATCACCTGCGATACAGCCCATTATCTCGGTTGAATTTATCGCATCAACAGCAGAAGCCGCCGCCTGTGCCATTCCACTTAGAGTTTTTATAACTATAATATTATTAGCAAAATCAACATTTATTACGGAATGCGAAAATATTTCATGAAGCTTTATATTAAAGCTTTCACCGTCAATTTTAAGTGATTGAGCATACCTTTGGATACCATTTGACATTGGCTCTTTTATTAAACGGAGGTCATGTATATCCCTTGAAACAGTTGCCTGCGTGACATTAAAGCCAGCAGATTTTAGCATTTCTACTATTTCTTCTTGCTTATCTATATTACTATTATTTATAATTTCTAATATTTTCGAGTGCCTTTGTTTTTTAGATTGCATAGTTCCTCCTTCTATCTCCCTTTTTCAAACAGTTTTTTGCGTAATTTTCTGTAAAAAGAGCTATCAATGGTTCTAACCAAATCAATTTTCCTACTACCACTAATTATCAAGGCCTCGCCTGTTCTAAGCTTGCAACCCACTTGACCATCAAGTGTTAGCATTGCTTCACGCTCGTCCGCATTATCAACGAAAATTCTTATATCCTTTTGCGCTGGCAAAATAATACTTCTTGTATATAAATCGTGTGGGCATATTGGGGTTACTATAAGAACTTCAAGCGTTGGGTCTACAATTGGCCCACCAGCCGAGAGAGAATATGCAGTAGAGCCTGTTGAAGTAGAGATTATCAGACCATCTGCTAAAAATGAATTAACTCGTTCATCGCCAACATATACTGAAAATGCTAACATTCTGGAAACACCACTACGGTGTATTGTTGCATCATTAAGCGCATTATAAACCGTTCCATCGCCTGTTTTTACAGACAAAGTCATATGCTTTGCAATAGAATATTTGCCAGATAATATTTCTTTCAAGCGTTTTTCTTCGTCTTTTTCAATTTCCGTTAAAAACCCAAGATGTCCGTGGTTAATGCCTAAAATTGGAATATCATACTGAAAATATTCCCTTGCTGTGGCAAGCAAAGTACCGTCACCACCTAAAACAACAATCATTTGTGCCATTCCAAGCCCATCCTTTGAAACAAAGGTCGCCTCAATTCCACTTTCCCTATACTCATCACTAAGCAGTGCTGTAATTCCACTTTCTTGAATCAGCTTAACTACTTTTCGTGTGCTTTTTAAGTCTTTGTCTTTAATTTCATTTGGGATAACTGCTATTTGTTTTATACTCATACTTTCACACCTCGTGTGACTGCTCAACAATAGTCACAACATCAATTTCATTATTAATATTATCTTTTGAAATGTGCATTAAATATTCAATATTACCCTCTGGACCTTTAATAGGTGAATATGTAACAGCTGTAACCGAAAAGCCGATTTCTCTTGTAAAAGCTAAAACATTTTCTATTACATCAATATGAGTTTGCTTATCTCGAACAACACCTTTTTTGCCTACCTTATCCCTACCTGCCTCAAATTGAGGCTTTATTAACGCAACACCTTCACCCGCTGGTTTGAGTAGCCTAAACACAACAGGCAGGACTAATTTAAGTGAAATAAACGCTACATCGATTGATGAAAAATCCAAGCTATCTGGCACGTCAACCTCATCAACAAAACGGATATTTTTTCTTTCCAAATTAACAACTCGCTCATCTTGGCGCAGCTTCCACGCAAGCTGACCATAGCCAACATCAACAGAATATACTTTTTTTGCACCATTTTGTAGCATACAATCTGTAAAGCCACCTGTTGAAGCGCCAACGTCCATACAAATTTTATTTGTAAGGTCAATATTAAAGCTTGCAACTGCCTTTTCAAGCTTTAAGCCACCTCGACTAACGTATTTTAGCTCTCCCCCACGCACTTCAACAGTAGAGGAATCAGCAACCATATCTCCTGCTTTATCGGATTTTTGGTTGTTTACATATACACAGCCTGACATTATTATGCCCCTTGCCTTTTCCCTGCTTGGTGCAAAACCACTATCTACAAGGTACATATCAAGACGTTTTTTCAACAACTACACTCCCTTTTAATAACCTGTGATACTGCTTCTGCATCAACACCATTTAATTCATAAAGAATACTCAGCGAACCGTGTGTAACTGGCTCGTCCTTATACCCAAGCTTAATTACTGGAACATTTACTATTGATTCTATAAGGCTTCCTGCCCCACCTATTTTTACATTATCCTCTAAAACTATAACCTTGCCAGTTTTATTTGCGGATTTAATTATTGTTTCACTATCAAGTGGCTTAACCGTGCGAATATCAATAACCTCTACACTCTCGCCTGAAATTTTTGCAGCAAGCCTTGCTATTTCGAGCATATTACCAACTGCAACAAGTGTTATTTTGCTACCCTGAGTAGCCACATTTGCCTTGCCAAATTCAAACGAAATTTCCGAATGAGTGTCTAAAATTACCTTTGGGTATCTTATAGCTATTGGCCCTGCATGCTTATTTATAGCATAGTCAAGCATTTCCGAAAGCATATTAGGGCTTGACGGCGCAAGAACTGCAATATTCGGAATATGGGTTAGGTATGATAAATCATAAATACCATGATGTGTTTCGCCATCCTCACCAACCAAGCCTGCACGGTCGATAGCGAATACTACATGAAGATTTTGCAGAGCAATATCGTGAAATATTTGGTCATACGCTCTTTGAAGAAATGTTGAATAAATCGCAACAACAGGAACTATGCCACATTTAGAAAGCCCACCTGCAAAGGTTACTGCATGTTGTTCTGCTATTCCAACATCAAAAAACCTGTTTTTATACATTTTTGAATACTCTTTAAGCCCTGTTCCATCTGGCATTGCTGCAGTTACAGCAACAACATTTTTGTTATTTTTTGCAATATCGATTAGAGTATCTCCAAACACCTTTGATGTAGATACATACTCTGTAATTTTCCCATTTTGCACGCCTGTATCAATGTTAAATTTTCCTATTCCGTGGAATTTATCTGGCTCGTCCTCGGCATACGAATAGCCTTTGCCCTTTTTTGTATAGATATGCAGTAAAACAGGCCCTTTAATTGTTTTAGCCCTTTTGAAAACATCAATCATTTGCGAAATATCGTGCCCGTCAATTGGACCTAAATATGTAAACCCAAGCTCTTCAAAAATAGAGCCTTGCATAATTAAAGACCTAATACTATTTTTAGTTTTTTCAAGTGTATGCGAAATTGTTGCGCCATATTTCGGGATTTTATTTAAAAGAATATCAATATCCTTTTTTGCTCTAAAATAAAGTGGTGCTGTTCTGAGCTTGTTTAGGTATTTAGACATACCACCAACATTTTTTGAAATTGACATTTCATTATCATTGAGTATTACGATAAAATTTGTTTTGATTCTCCCTGCATTATTAAGCCCCTCATACGCAAGCCCACCAGACAACGAACCGTCACCAATTACTGCAATTACAGAATTATTTTGTTTGTTTAAATCTCTTGCCCTTGCAAAGCCAAGAGCGGCAGAAATTGATGTGCTACTATGCCCAGCATCAAAGGCGTCATGCTCACTTTCAGCGCAACGTGGAAAGCCACTAATGCCACCATATTTGCGTAGCTTGTCAAAATCTTTACATCTGCCAGTAAGTATTTTATGAACGTATGATTGATGCCCAACGTCCCAAATTATTTTATCTGTCGGTGTTGAAAACACCCTATGTAGCGCAATTGTTAGCTCGACAACACCAAGGTTAGAGGCAAGATGCCCACCAGTTTTAGAAACACTATATATTAAAAACTCACGAATTTCTTCTGCAAGTTCGCTAAGATTATTTGAGTTTAATTTTTTGATGTCAGAAGGATTATTAATGTTACCTAAAAAACCCATTATGCTTCCTCTTTTCTGCGAAGTATATCAATATAATACATAACAAGTGCAACCTCATAAACAATGTGATTAGCATTTCTAAGTGCAACTGTTTTGCCAATGCCCTTACCTCCAACAGTAGCTGCCGCAACACAGCCAGTTAAAGCTAATGTAACAAATAAAGCTTCAAACCCATAAGCTAATGTAATTCGCATTGCAATTACAGCAGTTGTTGTACCACTTACAATTCCTACAATATCGCCGATAACGTCATTACAAAAAGAAGATACTTTTTCAGCATTGCGTATAAGAAAAATCGCCTGTTGCGAACCTTTTATTCTGCGTGACGCCATAGAATGAAAAGGCGTTTCGCTACCAGTTGCAACCGCGATACCAATAATATCAAAAAATATTCCAAGCAAAATAAATGACACTAAAACAAATAGTGCAACAAAAATATTAACGACTGGTATAATTCCATCAGAAACTAAACTCATCGAAATTGATAAAATAAATGTTATAATTATAATTGATAAAATCCATTTATAATCAGTTTTTTTAATATTTGAAGAATTTTTAAATTTACTCTTTCCAGCCAAATGAACATTCACCTCGAAGTAATGAAATAAAAAAAATATAGTGGTAACGCACAAAGTAAACTTTACGGCTTAGGTCCGCCCGGATTTCCCCACAAGGTACCATCTCGTCGCCAAGATGGAGGTTTCCCTTTAACCCCTGCGTTGCTGTGTCGCCATCAGCACTGGCAGATTACCACTTAGACCGTACTGCAATCCATTGTGCGCTTTTCGTTTACAGCCTAGGAGTTTTCCTCTACAGTCAAATCAATTCTTGTCCTCTTTTGCAAATATGGTTTCAAATAGCGATAACCAAAACGCATCGGCCAATGCGAATCAGTCTGATCCATTATCCACCACACCCACTCAAGGCAGGCTACACTACCCACAGCACAATAACAGCACCGCAAAGTAGGTTTCATCCTAATTCGTACCTCATCCCAGATGTCACAAATTTATGTCGAAGCACAAGGTTAGGTCTCCACGGAATAGGGGTCAACGCCCGCATGCCATTGCGGATCGCCCCATTTCCTTAACTCCCAGCATATGCCCCCGACTGGGCGTCGAAAGCAAACACAAGGAACTTCATCGATATGCCCTTTTACGGATTTTTAGGCCCGTCTTGGAAATTGATAGATCTGACTAGGATACTGCACCACATATAATAATGATACCATATTGAAACTTTATTGTAAAGCTATTAAATATTAGCAAACAAGCCAATTAGTATACCAAGCACTGCGCCAAAAAACACCTGCACAGGAGTGTGTCCTAATAGCTCTTTTAGTTCTACTTCGATAAAATCTGCATCTGCTGTTTCCCAATTATCAAGCATTTTGTTAAGTATCTTAGCTTGTTGACCTGCGGCACGCCTTACACCCGCTGCATCATACATAACCACCACAGCAAAGACAAAGCAAATTGCAAACTCACCAGACGAATATCCGTATAACCTTGAAACGCAAACAGCAAGGGCGCAAACAGTTGAGGCATGAGAGCTCGGCATACCCCCTGCCCCAATAAACCTTGAAAAGTCTACCCTTTTCTGTGTAATAAGCACTAATATTACTTTAAGAAATTGTGCAACAAACCACGCTAAAAGTGTAGCATTTACTATTGGGTTTGATGCTATTATTTCAAATGTATTCAAGTGGTAACCCCCTATTTCTCTCTTGTAAGTAGGTAATCTGCGAGGTTTAATAAAAACTCTGCCTTATTACCAAAAATATCAAGCGAACGCTTCGCCTTTATTGTATATTCGTTTAATGCACTTTTTGTGCCATCAATTCCAAGAATATTAACAAATGTGCATTTCCCACTTTTTTCATCACTACCAATTGGCTTACCGAGTGATTTTTCGTCACCCTCAACATCAAGCAAATCATCTCTTATTTGAAAAGCCATACCCAAGTTTTCTGCATAAGCAGTTATTTTCTCAAGTTTTTGGCTATCTGCACAGGCTACTACTGCACCAACCTTAGCAGAAACGGATATAAGTGCGCCTGTTTTCATCTTATGCATAGTAATAAGCTCGTCGTATGAAGAAGCACCTTGTATATCTACTACTTGCCCACCAATCATACCATTTACGCCACTTGCTGACGAAATAAGCTTTAACACCTCTACAATAAGCTTTGGCTCTGCCTGTGCATTTGCAACTGTTTCAAAAGCATAATTCAACAGGGTATCCCCTGCAAGAAGCGCCATTGCCTCACCATATTTAATATGATTAGTTGGCATACCTCTGCGCAAATCATCATTATCCATACAGGGGAGGTCATCATGAATTAATGAATATGTGTGTATAAATTCAATCGCACAAGCAAAAGGCATAACTGCCTCTGCATTTCCACCTAACATTTCGCAAACTGCTATGGCAATTATAGGACGTATCCTTTTTCCACCAGCCTTAATTGAATAATTAGCTGCATCAAATATCTCACTATGATACCCTTCACCCTTAGGAGCAAGGTATTCAATCCACGCATTAGCATACTCTGTTTTTAGAGTTAGTTCTTGTGTAAAGGTCATTAACTTTACTCCTTATCAAGTGAAGTAAATTCTTGCTTTTCATATGTGTTTTCTTTTTTTATAAGTATATTAACTTTCTTTTCTGCTTCGTCTAAAAGCTTACTACAACTGCCAGAAAGTGCTATGCCTTGCTCGAATAATTTAAGCATTTCATCAAGGGTTAAGTCACCTTTTTCAAGTTGTTTTACTATATCATCTAAGTTTTGCATTGATTTTTCAAAGCTTATATCAGCCATTATTTTTCTCCTCCATTACGATAGTATCAATAACCCTGCAATCTGCCACACCGTCTGGCAAACGAACCTGCAAATCGTCACCTTTTTTAATTTGCTTAATCGAACGAATCACGCCTTTGTCCGTCTGCGCCACGCTATAACCACGAGATAACACTCCAAGTGGACTAAGTGCGTTAAGCCTTGCGGCATTTACTGCTAATTGTCTACATTTTAATTCAAAAATTGTAGACATTGCGCTTGTAAGGTGCTTTACAGCATTATCTGTTCGTATTCTATTTTGATTTACTAAATCCATAGGGTTTTTAATGGCAAAGCGTGATAGTATTGCCTTTTTGCCCTCAATAGTTTTTCTTAGGGCATATAACATTCTACTATAATTTTGGCGAAGCTGTGCAACAAGCTCGATATTCGATGGAACAGCAAGCTCTGCCGCCGCTGATGGTGTTGGTGCTCTTAAATCTGCAACAAAATCTGCAATTGTAAAATCAGTTTCGTGCCCAACTGCTGAAATTACAGGTATTTTAGAAGCAAAAATTGCTCTTGCAACGATTTCCTCATTAAAAGCCCAAAGCTCCTCTATCGAACCTCCACCTCGCCCGACTATAAGAACATCTGCACATTTTTGCAGGTTCATATATTCTATTGCAGTTGAAATTTGGGCTGCTGCCCCCTCCCCCTGCACAAGAACTGGATATATTAAAACCTCGGCTAATGGGTATCTTCTGGTTATTACATTAACAATATCACGCACTGCCGCACCAGTTGGCGAGGTAATAACACCAACTGTTTTTGGGAAACGAGGCAGTAATTTCTTCCTGCCTGCCTCAAACAAGCCCTCTTGTTGAAGCTTTACTTTTAGCTGTTCATAGGCTATGTGAAGGTCACCAATGCCATCTGGCTGCATTGCTGTAATATACATTTGATACTGACCGTCACGCTCGTACACAGAAATTTTACCCTCTGCGATAATTTTCATACCATTTTCTGGTGTAAACCTAAGCTTGTCCGCCGCTGCTCTAAACATTACGGCACGAATTGTGGATTCTTCATCCTTTAACGTCATATAACAATGACCAGATGAATGTTGTTTAAAATTAGAAAGTTCACCTTTTACAGAAACATTAGCAAGGTGAATATCTTTTTCTATTATAGATTTTATATAACGATTAAGCTGAGTTATAGTAATTGTCAAGCGTGTACCTCCTATTTACTGCACCTCTTTTTTCTTCAAAACAGCAGCAAGTATTCCATTAACAAAGCTTGCAGATTCCTCGCCCTCATACATCTTTGCAAGGTCCACAGCCTCATTTATAGAAACATTGTCTGGAATATCATCACGATACATAATTTCATATACCGAAAGACGAATTAAAGATATTGATATTTTGGAAATTCGGTTTAGCTTCCAGCTTTCAGATAGCCCAGAAATTATATCATCTATAATCTCACTTTTTTCGGATACTCCGAATAAAATTTCCTCAACATAATCCTTGCCCTTACCTGTTAACTCATTTTCTTCATAATAAATGTCAATTATATTTTGCGCTGTTTCATTTTGCATCTCTACTTGATACAACAATTTAAAAGCTAAATCACGGGCTTCTTTACGAGTCATAGTTATTTCTCCAGTCAAAATTTACTTGTTTATTATTATACATTATTTTCTATAAAAAATAAACACTTTTTTAAAAACCTTTAAAAAGATATTCAAAAATGTCGAATTATATGTTATAATAGTGAAAAAATTAAATTGGAGTGATTAAAATGAATAATTTTCAAAAAATAGGTTTCCTGCCGACAGATATTTTAATTCCAAAAAATATTGATATGAACAAATGGAGTGTCGTTGCTTGCGACCAGTATACCTCCGAGCCTGAATATTGGGAAAGCGTGGAAAAATTAGTAGACGGAAGCCCATCAACCCTGCATATTACGTTCCCAGAGATATATTTGGAAGAGGGCAGTGGTGATAAAAGAATTGATAATATCAATAAAAATATGCAAGCATATATTGATAATGATATTTTCAAAACTGTTAAAAATTCATTTATTTATGTTGAAAGAGAAGTTGCAAGTGGCAAAATTAGAAAGGGTTTAGTTGGCGCCGTGGATTTAGAGGCATACGAATATACACCTGGTGCACAATCGCTTGTTCGTGCAACCGAGGGAACTGTGCTTGATAGAATTCCGCCTCGTGTTAAGGTTAGAATTGATGCACCTCTTGAACTGCCTCACGTTATGCTGTTAATTGACGACGAAAACGAAACTGTTATAGAGCCAATTGGCAATAAAAAAGATACCCTTGAAAAAGCATATAGCTTTGAATTAATGGAAAATAGCGGACGTATTGAAGGATACATCGTTCCAGAGGATAACGAGATTGCAGAAAAATTAATTAATCTTTCTAAGACAAAAGTTTTTAATGAAAAATATGATATTAGTGATAAAGGTGTGCTTCTTTTTGCGGTTGGTGACGGTAACCATTCGCTTGCAACTGCAAAGGTATGCTGGGAAAATACGAAGGCAAAACTATCAGTAGAACAGGCTAAAAACCACCCTGCAAGGTATGCATTAGTTGAGCTTGTTAACATTCACGATGATTCATTAGAATTCGAGCCTATTCACAGGGTTTTGTTTGAATGTAATCCTGAGGATGTAATTGATAGCTTTATGAAATACTACCCTACTGCAACCATAAACGGTAATGATGGTCAAAAAATTAAATTTATTCATAAAAATGGCAAGGGAGAATTATCGATTACAGATGCACCAAGTGGGCTTGCTGTTGGAACATTGCAAAAATTTCTTGATGAATATATTGAAGAAAAAGGCGGTAAGGTTGATTATATCCACGGTGATGATGTTGTAGAAAGCCTTTCCACAAAAGAAAACAACATAGGCTTTTTGCTTCCTACTATGGGAAAATCCGAGCTTTTCAAAACAGTTATAATAGACGGTGTTCTTCCACGAAAAACTTTTTCAATGGGTGAGGCAAAGGAAAAGAGATTTTATTTGGAATGTAGAAAAATAAAGTAATTTTTTTGTATAATTTTGAAGTAAAATTACCATACTATTCTTGAAATAATTTTTTAATAGGAGGTAAAATAATTTGAAAGCAACAGGAATTGTTAGACGAATTGACGACTTAGGTCGTGTTGTTATACCAAAAGAAATTAGACGAACAATGCGTATTCGTGAAGGTGACCCGCTTGAAATTTACACAGACCGTGACGGAGAAGTTATTTTTAAAAAATATTCACCAATTGGCGAGCTAAGCACTTTTGCCACTCAATATGCGGATACACTTTCTAAAACATCTGGATATGCAATATTTATAACGGATAAAGATAATATAATCGCTGTATCAGGCGCATCAAAAAAGGAATTTGCAGATAAAAAGATTTCTTCCGAGCTTGAAAAGATTATGGAGGATAAAACTGCTTTCATTTCAAAACCTGGTGACAATAGAAAAGTTCAAGTTGCAGATGGGGTAGAAAAGTTTTCTGCTGGCATAATTTGCCCAATTATTTCCGAGGGTGATTCAATAGGCTCGGTAGTTTTTTCAGCTGAGGTTGACTCATCTAAAATGGGCGAGGTTGAAGAAAAGCTTGCACAAAGCGCTGCATATTTTTTAGGGAAACAAATGGATCAATAAAATGATCAGTAAAGTAATCCCCTGCGTTTTTTGCGTGGGGGCTATTTTTTTTTGAAAATTTGTGGTAATATAAGTTAATACTATTTTTTGGAGTGATTTTATGAATAAATATGGGTTTGTAAGAATTGCCACTGCAGTTCCAGCTTGCAAAGTAGGCGATGCAGCATATAATTGCAATGAAATAATTAAGCTGATAAAAGAGGCAAACGACGAGTGTGTACAGGCGATTGTTTTACCTGAATTATCTGTTACTGGCTATACTTGTGCAGATTTGTTTTTTTCTAATACATTATTAAACGGTGCTTTAAATGGGCTTACCTCTATTGCAAATAAAACTCGTGATTTAGATATAATTAGCATTGTTGGTGTACCTATTTTCGACGGAGTGCATTTGCTAAATTGTGCTGCTGTTATACAACGTGGTAACATTTTAGGGTTAATTCCAAAAACATATATTCCAAACCACGGAGAATTTTACGAAAGGCGTTGGTTTTATTCTGCCACTGAAGCAACCGTTAACGAAATAACTATTTGTGGGCAAGCTGTGCCTCTTAGCACAAATTTATTATTTAATTGTGGCGAAATGAAATTTGCTGTGGAAATCTGTGAGGATTTATGGTCAAGTACACCCCCTTCCTCTATGCATACTCTAAATGGCGCAAATGTTGTGTTTAATTTATCTGCCAGTAACGCAGTTATTGGAAAGGCAAGCTATAGGAAAATGCTTGTTAAAAGTCGCTCATTTTCATCACATTGTGCGTATGTTTTTGTTTCAGCAGGGGCAGGTGAATCCACAACAGATACCTTATTTAGTGGACATACAATTATTGCTGAAAATGGCTCAATATTGCTTGAAGACACAAAACCATCTCTTGAAAGCAAGCTATTTTTTACTGAAATAGATTTAGAAAGAATTAATGCTGACAGGAAAAAATCATCAACCTTTAATACTCATTTTCAAAATTCTGTGCCATATAAAACAATTAACACCTCAAAAATAAGCACTGAATTTAACGCATTAACAAGAAAAGTTGCACAGTTTCCATTTGTTCCAAGGCTTTCAGCCGATAAAAATGAACGTATGGAAGAAATATATACAATTCTTGCAATGTCGCTTGCAAAAAGATTAAAGCACACAGGAATTAAAGCGCCTGTAATTGGCATTTCTGGTGGGCTTGATTCTACCCTTGCGCTCCTTATCATTGTTAGGGCTATGGATATTCTTGGGCTTCCTCATAGTGGCATTGTTGCAGTAACTATGCCAGGGTTTGGCACAACAAGTAGAACCCTCGAAAATGCAAAGCACCTTATGAGGCTTTTCGGTGTTACATCGCTTGAAATTAGCATAAAGGATGCGTGTATTCAGCATTTTAAAGACATAGGGCACGATATAAACTCTTTGGACGTAACATACGAGAATTCACAGGCTCGTGAACGAACACAGCTCCTTATGGACATTGCAAACAAAAAAGGTGGGCTTGTAATTGGCACTGGCGATTTATCCGAGCTTGCACTTGGTTGGGCAACGTATGCAGGCGACCATATTTCAATGTACGCTGTTAATGTTGGCGTGCCTAAAACCTTGGTACGTCATTTAGTAGAATGGATTGGCGAATATGTTTTAAGTGGAGATGTACAGGATATAATTTTAGATGTGCTTGACACCCCTGTTTCGCCAGAATTATTGCCTGCTGACGAAAATGGCAGTATATCGCAAAAGACAGAGGAAATTTTGGGCGATTATGTATTGCACGATTTTTTCCTTTATTATTTCATACGTTTTGGCTTTACACCTGAAAAAATACTTTTCCTTGCAAAGGCTGCTTTCGAGAGTGTATATGATGATGAAAATATCAAAACCTGTTTGAAGACATTCCTTAAAAGATTTTTCAATAATCAATTTAAGCGTTCATGTATGCCAGATGGACCTAAAATTGGTTCTATTACCCTTTCACCAAGGGCTGATTGGCGTATGCCATCTGATGCAGAAGTAAATCTTTGGCTTGAAAAATTATAATAGTATCTTCAAAGCCGTTCGCATCTTAGCAAACGGCTTTTTTGTATTAATCCTTTTTCTTTGATTTCCTGCCAAAATAATATCCAATTATGCCTGCACCTATTGCGGCTTGCAGGCTAAACAAAAGCGATTCAACCTCGCCACTTGGTGGCTCCCAAACTGGTGAGAACCATGGTTTATAATCTGTCTGCAAATCCGAAATAGCATTTTCCGCCTGATCATCAGAACCAGAAAACTCTGCACCATTTAGCATTATTAAAGGTACAACAGCAATAATAACTACTAAAAAAATTAAAATAATATTTATTACAAAAGTTTTATTTTTCATATAACACCCAAGCTTTCAAGTTCTTTTTTACTATTTTGTTTTAAAACGTTGAATATTACAACCGTCAAAATACCCTCACTAATTGCAATTGGTAGTTGTGTTAATGCAAAAACGCCTAAAAATTTAATGAACGAAAAGACAATTCCACCATTAGGCGATGGGAATGCAATTGCAAGTTGAAATGATGTTACTATATAAGTTAACATATCTGAAAGTGTTGCCGCTAAAAAAACAGCAAGCCAGTCTGCACCATTAAACCTTTTAATAATTTTATATGTAAAAAACGCTACAAATGGGCCAACAATTGCCATTGAAAACGTATTTGCGCCAAGAGTTGTTATTCCACCATGAGCAAGAAGTATTGCTTGAAACAACAGCACAATCACCCCTATAACGCCCATAGCAAATGGGCCAAATAAAATAGCACCAAGACCAACACCAGTAGGGTGTGAACAGCTCCCAGTTACAGAAGGTAGCTTTAAGGCTGAAAGCACGAAAACAAATGCTCCTGCCATCGCTAATAAAATTTTCAGTTTTGGATCTACAATTATTTTCTTCTGGATTGAACGTAAACCAATAATAATAAATGGTACACAAATTACACTCCAAGCTATGCTCCAAACTGGTGGCAAAAAGCCTTCCATAATATGCATTGCAAATGCGTTTGTAGGAAGAAGTGCTAAAGCAAGTAAAATTACTACTGCAATTTTTTTATTCATAAGTATAATCTCCTTTTAAATTAAATAAGCCTCTTAACCGAAGTTAAGAGGCTATGATTACTCAAATATGTAAGAATGAGTCATATCATAACACCTCCCTATCTCTCGTAGGTTATTTTGGTGAATAATATAGGCAGGTCTTCCGACTTAAGGCTCAAACGCAAACAGCAACCTTCCCGAAATAATTTCAGTGGCATTTTTGCTGATGCTAACCTTTTACGGCAGCGGGACTGTGTGGGCATTGCACCCATCTTCCCTTTTAATTCGTAAGCAAACTTACAAAACCTATATTCAGTATTAATTTTATATTATAAATGTGCAGAGCGTCTATATCCTCCGCCACGTTTTGATTCCATATTACGCTTTAAATCCTGCATTTTTTCATCACTATCTTGCATAAACATTTTCATTTTATCCTCAAAGCCTAAACCACCAGAAGTATTTCTGGGAGTAAAATCAACCTGTGCTGGCTTGCTTGCATTAGCCTTACGTTCATCCTCTAATGCCTTTTTGATAGATAAGCTTACCTTACCTTTATCGTCAACAGATAAAACCTTTACCTTAACGGTATCATTTTCTTTAAGATGGTCTTTAATGTCCTTAACATACGCAAGAGCCACTTCCGAAATATGGACTAACCCAGTCTTCCCATTGGATAGCTGAATAAACGCACCAAAATTCGTTATACCTGTAACCTTGCCTTCTAAAATTGTACCAACATCAACCTGCATACTTTAACCAAATCCTCCTTCGAGATTCCCTGCGTGTATAATTTATTTTTTAACAGTTGCATCTATGAATATAATTTCATCAGGCTTAGCCAAATCAAGCTTTTCACGCGCAACCTTTTCCATATATTCTGGTGTATTTACAATTGCTTTCTTTTCAGAAAGCTGTTGTTGAATCTCCTGCTGTTTTTTTATTTCGCCATCTACCTGAGTTAGCTTTACCTTATTTGCCTCAATTTGAAATTGTTGAGCAATGAGAGTCCACCCTGTATAGAAAACAACAACGAAGACTATTATGAATTTAACTAATTTTTTTTGGTTAACACGCCTTTTATTGGACGATTTAGAATTAGTATCCATAACTTCCCCCATAACAATTCATATTTTACTAAATTATACATTACTTTTGGCAAAATGTAAACAGTTGATTATTAAATTTTTGTTACAATTTTTTTATACCATACAAAATTATGCAAAATATTTCGTTTTATCTTTCTGCCACCCATTTTCCCAATGTTTATAACTACAAATATTGGCTTTTTAATTAGCCCATAAATAAAAATTATGGGTATAGAAATAATTTTAACTATTAAAGATAATATTTTGAATATAAACTGCAATGTAAATATTGAAGCCTCGATTATTATGCTACTTATGGTTAACAAATACATACCTACGCCCAAAAATACCCCTAAAAATTCGTACCAACGGAGCTCGCCACTATTAAAGTGGAGTATAAATGCAAACACAATTACAGAGGCTATAAGCCAATATATAATATCTTGTAGCAAGGTTATAAAATCATTTGTCCGTATAATTCGCCTAATAATTCTAAATAAATCGAATACTAAGCCAATTGTAATACCACAGGCAATACAGCTTAAAAAAATAATTGTTTGGTCGGCTACTGTTATATTCAATGTGTCCTCACCTACTTGAACATTCTTGAAAGCAAGCTACCTTTGTTCTTCGTGGCATAGCTATCATTATATACACAGCTATCCACTTGCCCCTCAATTACAAGCTCACCAATATCGACATTTAGCTTGTTAATGTGAAATCCTGTTCCTTTTACAACAAGTGTTCCAAGCTCTGTTATTAATATTACATTTTCATCATCAAAGCTGTCCACATCTAAAACGCCCGAAACGCTTAATTTTGTTCTGTTTTCTAATATCATATTGCAAAGTTTTTCTTTACCAACTTTTCTTTCTTCCATAATTGCACCCCCTACACTTTTCGGCTATAATACTAATTATATTTAAGCTTGGGGGGAAATATTACTCTACTATAACTCTATACAGCTCGCTTGCATCACCCTTTAGCACATGCTCGGCAACATTTAATATTTCTGCTTTGAATATTTTTGCTCCAAAACGAATTTCTATAACATCGCCAACCTTAACATCAACAGATGCTTTTGCAACCTTGCCATTGATTGAAACTCTGCCTCCGTCGCAAGCCTCATTTGCCACCGTTCGCCTTTTTATAATTCTTGTAACCTTAAGATATTTATCTAAACGCATAATATTTCCTCCTATTTTATCAAATGAACCTTCCTAAGCATTATTGCAAATTCCCTGCCATTTGGGAGCATTTCTATGTCCTCTTGCTTTATAGCCCCAACTAAAAGTATCATAAGTAAGTAAACAATTCCTCCGAATGCAATCGCTGGCAAGGTTGCAAGCTTTACACCTATTCCAGTACTAATCATTGAGTTAAATATGAAAATAACAGCAATTGCCATTGCTCCTGCTGAAACAAGTGGCTTTACAAAGAAATCATTAATACCAAATTTTGCGCCAGTAATTTTAATTATCCAGAAAAAGTTCAAAGCAACTATGACAAAGTAACACACAAGAGTACCAATTGGTGCCCCCTCAATATTGATTGATGGGATTGCTACAAGGGTATAATTTATTATAACCTTAATTACACCGCCTATAAACATATTAATTACAGGGATATTCATCTTGCCATGTGCTTGCAATATCGCACTTGTTACAGAAACCAAAGATACAAATATAATAGCAATAGAGAGCTTTTGTAATAATGACTCTGCTAATGCACTTTTATATAGCAACAATAATACTGGTCCTGCTAATGTCGATAATCCTATTGCGCAAGGTATTGCAAAAAGCAGAGTTATTCTTATTGCGCTTTCAGAAGTTTTGCGAGCAATCGAATTATCACCACGAGCAATAGCACCAGCAATTGCAGGGACAACACTAATTGAAAGTGCTACAACTATTGTAAGTGGCATATTAAAAAGCGGTACTGCATAACCAGAATATAGACCGTACAATTTATTTGCAAGGTCATCGTTAACTCCACCATTAAATAATGTGTAATTAATTAAAGTATTGTATTTACTTATAAACCCTTCAGTTACAAGTTGAATAGATTGCAACCTACCCACCACCATCGCCATATCTATTACATTAGTTAAACTTGCAACCGATGCCCCAATTGTAATAGGTATTGCAATCATAATAAGCTCTTTTGCAATTTGTTTGTGCGTTCTAATAGACTCTACAGTGCTATATTCACGTTTGCGTTTGTTAATTACATATATAATTAGCAAGGCAGTAAAGCTTAAAAAAGTACCACATGTTACACCAAAAACTGCCCCTGCAGCAGCAAGCTCTATGCTTTTATTTATAAATAAGAATGCTAAAATATATCCTATTACAAGCTTCCCAAGTGCCTCTATAACCTCAGAAATTGCAGTTGGGTACATATTTTGATGCCCTTGAAAATATCCCCTAAACGAAGAAATTAGGGATGCACAAAGCACAGCTGGTGCTATTGCCATAATCCCCAAATAAGCCCGTGGATTTTTAATCAAATTAGCAAGGTATGTTGCCCCAAAGTAAAGTGCAGTGCTACCAATAATACCTACTATTGCAAGAAGTATTATTGCAACGAAAAAAATTCTATCAGCCTCACGTTGTTTACCAATTGCAAGACTTTCTGCTACCATTTTTGAAATGACTGTTGGAAACCCTGCTGTTGCAACAACAAACATAAAAGTGTACATTGTATATGATGTATTAAAAAGCCCCATACCAGCTGGTAAAATGAGGTTAGCAAGAGGTATTTTAAATACTGCACCAATCAACTTGACCAATGCATTAGCACATACAAGTATCAGTGCACCCTGCAAAAACGTCTTTTTTTTATTTTGTGTCATTAACCTTCCCCCTAATTAGTGTTTACATATAAATACGATATTACCATATTTACATAAAAATGACAAGAAAAATAATTCCAAAATTATTTTTCATTTATCTATTCCTTTTTGTCTTTTTTTTTGTTATAATGTATTGAAAACTAAAAAAGAAAAGGGGATTTACTAATGAAGGGTTTAAAGGCTTACATAGCAGGTTTGGTAACAGGAGTATTATTTATATCAGTTCCTATTTTTGCTGATAGCTACACAAAAGCAATTGATGCACTTGTAAATTTCGCAACGGTTAAAGTAAACGGCATTGAAGTTAGCAGTGATAACTATGTTGTAGATGGAAAAACTTATGTTTGGGTTCGTGATATTGCGAATATGTTAGACAAAAAGACGCTTTGGGACGAAAAAACAAATACAGTAAATATTGTTGATGCAAATTATTATGTTCCAACAGAAGCTGAACTTAAGCCTGTTGCAACTGTTAATGATTTAGAAATCCCTGTTGCCCAATTTGTTTCAATGGCAAAGCAAGCAGACCAAACAAAATCAAAGGATGAAATTAAGAAAACTGCATTAGATAACTTAATTAGTATGAATGTAATTGTTTCTGAAGCATCCAAAATTGGAATTACGATAAATGATGATGTTATAAAAAAAGCAAATAGTAATGTTGCACAATCTCGCAAAAACTATGGCGAACAATTTATTGAGTATCTTACTAAAAACAAAATGAATGATGAAATGTTTGCTAAGCTAATTGCTATGAATATTGTTCAACAAGATTTCATTGCTAAGCAAAAAGAGATAAACCCAATTACAGACGAGCAAGCATTAGCCTCTTATAATGCTAACAAAGACAAATTTTTACAGGCAACAACAAAGCATATTCTTCTAAAAACAACTGACGAACAAGGCGCTCCTCTCTCAGAGGATAAATTAAAAGCAGTTAAAGCACAAGCAGATAAGCTTACAGAAGAATTGAAAAATGGTGCTAATTTTGATGAATATATGAAAAAATATTCACAAGATACTGGTTCAAAGGATAAAATCGAAGGCTTTGAAGTTACAAAAGGTCAAACAGTTCCAGAATATGAAACTGCTGCCTTTGCACAAGATTTAAATAAAATTTATGACCCTATTAAAAGTCAATTTGGATACCACATTGTTTTAGTTATGAAAAAGGGTACAATTCCATTTGATACTGTTAAAGCTGAATGTTCTGACATTGCTTTTGGGGAATGGTATACAAAACAAATAGAGATTTGGAAAACAAGCGCTACTGTAAATATTGACAAAACTATTTATGATGGCATTACATTAGACTAATATTGATTTAATTGCGACTCTCATTTTCGAGAGTCGCAATTTTTTTGTGCAAAAAAAAGAAGCTGTATTAACAACTTCATTTAATACTGATTACATTTTAAATGGTTGTCAATTTAGCGAGAATATTTTTTGTCAGACAAGGCGCAGGTTATTTTGAATACTGTATGTATTCGAAATTGTTCTGCAACGCAGTATGGCGGAAAATATGCCGATAAATTACAAGTGATTTAAAATGGAATTAGTATAAGTATTATTTCCTTTTAAACAAGGGTAATTCTGACACTAACATACCACTGAGTACCAGTGTACAACCAATAATAGATGTAACGGTTAAAACTTCTATTTTGCCATCCATATTTGGAATTATTGAAGAAAATATTGCACCAAACACTGGTTCCATTATAATAATCAAAGCAGCACGAGTTGGCGTTGTATGTTCCTGCACCACAGTTTGCACTAAAAATGCAAGAGCAGTTCCGAGTAGTGCTGTTATTAGTAGAATAAGCAAAGCATAATTACTCATCTCAAAAGGTTGTATCCCTGTGCAGACATATAATATATCAAATAAAATGGCAGCAGAGGCTATTTGCACTATACCGAGTAGCACTGCATCATATTCTGTCGTAAACTTGTCTATCGTAATAATTTGAAATGTAAAGCATAGTGCACTAATTAGCGTTAGTATATCGCCTAAGTTGAAATTTAGTTTCATACCGCCAGACAAAAAGAAAATTCCTAAAAATGCAAGCACTACACCGATAACTGCTTGAATATCTGGTCTTTTTTTCAATATGTATGCGGAAATAATTGGCACCATAACTACATTAAGTCCTGTAATAAATGCGCTGTTAGAGGCGGTTGTAAAATATAATCCCATAACCTGTAAATACATACCTGCAAATAGTAAAACGCCTATAATTGAGCCAGAAATCAGTAGATTTGGGTTAATACCTTTTAATCGTTTCCAAAAAATCACCACCAAAACTGTGGCTGCAATAGTAAAGCGAATTGAGGTATATGCGTAAAATGGCATCATACTAAGTACATTGCGCATTAACGGAAATGATGCCCCCCACACAGCAACAACGAATAACAAAAGAAGCTCACCCTGGAGCCTTTTTGTTATCATAGTACTTTTTGAAGAAACGCTCTCGTTCTATCATGCTTTGGATTGCTGAAAATCTCTTCCGGTGTTCCCTCTTCAAGTATTTCACCATTATCCATAAATATTACCCTATCTCCAACCTCACGAGCAAATCCCATTTCGTGTGTAACAACAATCATTGTCATACCATCTGTTGCAAGACGCTTCATAACCTCCAAAACCTCGCCAACGAGTTCTGGGTCAAGTGCCGATGTAGGCTCATCAAACAGCATAATATCTGGCTGCATCGCAAGTGCTCTTGCAATTGCAACTCTCTGCTGTTGTCCACCTGATAAACGAGATGGATATTCATCTCTTTTGCTCGATAGTCCAACCTTAACTAAAAGTTCTTCACCAATTTTAATCGCTTCTTCCTTCGGAACATTTTTTACGCTCATTGGCGCCTCGATAATATTTTCAAGCGCTGTCATATGCGGAAAAAGATTAAACCTTTGAAAAACCATACCTAAGGATATGCAAATTTGAATTATTTCTTTATTTGTCTTTTTTGCAAGCTGTTTATTATGAACACGCTCGTCTAAAAGTTTATCTTCAATGAAAACCTTGCCATTGGTTATATGCTCTAAATGATTTAAACATCTAAGCAGAGTGCTTTTCCCAGAGCCACTTGGCCCAATTATACAAACAACCTCGCCCTGCTCAACCTCTAAATTAATTTTATTTAAAACCTGTAGAGAGCCAAAATATTTATCAACGTTTTCCATTTTTATCATCATAAAAAGTTCACTCCCTACTCATATATTGAATATTTCTTTTCTAATTTATCAAACACAAATGTAAATATGGTGGTTAGTAATAAATAAATTACAAGTGATGGAACGTAAATCCAAGGGTCACCATTTCTAACCTGTATTTGGTTTGTAATTCTCATAAGGTCTGTAAGACCAATTGCCGACACCAAAGCTGTATCCTTAATTACAGCAATAAACTCATTGCCTACTGGTGGAATAAGCCTTCTGTACGATTGAGGAATAACAACTCGCCTCATTGTAAGTGAATAGTTCATACCCAAAGCCTTTGCCGCCTCGAACTGACCTTTATCAATCGATTGTATAGCAGCACGAATAATCTCTGCCAAATACGCAGCCGAATTAAGACTAAGCGCAATACAAGCAGCTGTGAATTTATCAGATATATTCATAGCTGGATAAATAAGTGGCAATGCATAATATATAAAAAATATCTGCATCATAAGCGGTGAACCACGAAAAACAAATATGTATACCTTGCAAAGACCGTCAATAAAAATATTTTTTGAAATTCTACCCAAAGCCAAAAACAACCCTAAAATCATACCCACTGATACAGATATAACAGTTAACATCACCGTGATTTTGCAACCGTCAATTAGGGCTGGTACATATGTAAGTAACTTTTGTAAATCCACAAATAACAACTCCAATTTTAAGATGGCTATCTGTAGCAAATAGCCACAGATAGCCTAATATTATATATTATCTAAGACCTTTTGTAATATCTTCGCCAAACCATTTTTCAGATATCTTTTTCATTGTGCCATCTTTGCCCATTTCGTCAATGATTGCATCAGTTTTATCTCTTGTTGCTGCATCGCCTTTTCTAAAGCATATAGCCAAAGGCTCTGCCTCGCTGCTTTCCCAAGCAATTTTGTACTTGGTTGGATCCATCTTAACATAATAAGCAGCAACAACCTTATCAATAACAGCTGCATCCATTCTGCCAAGCTTAACTTCATCAAGAGCCTGTGTTACTGTGTCATATTTGCTGAATTTGATTTTAGAGCCTTTTTCAATTAGACCTGCAACTAATTCATCAGATGTGGTTCCTGATTGAGCACTTACCTTTTTACCTACAAGAGTTTCAAGTGATTTTATATCTGTATTTGAAGGAGCAGTAACAATTACCTGTTTATTCGCAACGTATGGCTTTGTAAGTGAGAATTTCTCTGTACGCTCTGGGTTAATGCTTACTGATGAAATAATACAATCAAACTTGTTTGTATCAAGCGCAGCAAAAATACCGTCCCAGTTTGTTGATTCTAACTTAACCTCTGCCTTGCCTAAACGCTTTGCAAGCTCATTGGCAACATCAACGTCAAAGCCAACAATATTCTTTCCTGTTTCATCCTTATACTCCATTGGTGGATAAGAATCATCCACACCTACTGTCAAAACGCCACTTAAAGCTGAAGTAGACGGCGTTGCAGATGGTGTTGCATTAGAAGTTGATGGCGTTTTAGCACCACAACCCACAAGCATAACAACACAAATTGTAACTAAGCACATTGCAGATAACATTCTTTTTAACATTTGAATTCCTCCTCGTATAATATATTTTGTAAGATATTTTTAACCATTAGAGTGCCTTACGAGCACTGAAATGATAGTTCATATAATTTAATAAAGTCCGTAAGTTTTTCTGTGCCCATGATATAATATAATCAAAGTCAATAAGGATAAATTCTTTTTTCTCCTGTTGAGCCTTTGGCTACTTCAAGCGAAGTCTGTATCCCTGTGCCGGAAGTTAACTTCAAACCCAATGGCTGTTTACTGGATCTATGTCTTGCCATCTTGCAGTGTGGTTCGCATCAAGACA
>Ga0247840_10002528_pt1 | contig 32538 bp, 24 predicted proteins | sample LaCruzMarch2015__FD_192404 | JGI IMG/M metagenome (GOLD analysis project Ga0247840, IMG submission 192404) | Freshwater microbial communities from meromictic Lake La Cruz, Castile-La Mancha, Spain - LaCruzMarch2015_17m | ecosystem: Environmental > Aquatic > Freshwater > Lake | place: Spain...
TCAAGAGCGGCCAGGAGCGGGCCAAAGACGACGTGATGGCCGCCTTTGGGGATGGCCTGCGGACCCTGGAGGTCAGGGCCCAGGAACAGATCCGCGCCAACTTCCGGCACAACGTCTGGAACCTGGCCCCGGGTTCGATCCTGGACCAGGACCTGCTGTCCGAGGAGGTCAGCAGGTCACTGGGGATCTCCCGCGGTCAGCTCGCCCTGGCCGGGATCGCCGCGGGGGCCGCCTCCGGGGCCACGATCGATCTGGCCACCGCCGGGAGTTCCCTGGGTGCGGCGGCCTTTCTCGGGGCTGCCGCCGGGGGCCTGCTGGGATTCATGGGGGGTAATGCTTTGGCCAAGCTCGATATCGAACAGGCGGCCGGCACCCAGCGCTTCACCGTGGGTCCGGTCACCAACCCCAAGTTCCCGTTCATACTGCTCGATCGCATCATCCTTTACAGCGCCCGGGCCATGAACTGGGCACACGGCCGCCAGGCCGCCGATGAGGCGGCGCCCGACCGGGTACCGGACAAGGAGATCCCGTCCAAGGGCTTCACCGAGTCCCTGAGTACGCAACAACAGCGCGACTTGGCACGCTTCTTCGGCGCAGCGCGGCGCGGTAAGTCATTTGATCGTGAAGACGGCTGCCGGGAGCTGATCAAGGCGATACTGCGCGACGTCGCGCTGGACCGGATCGACAGCCGGGCCGATCTGTGAGCGACGCGGCCCACCAGGCGACGCAGCCCCCTTTCTGGACCTGTTCTCAACTCAGATAAGCCGAAAAAAAACCTTGCCGTCGAGTGCTGATCGGACATCGGGCATCAGTCTTCGGGACCAGCAATTTCGCACCTTCCGTGCCTGTTTGGTCAATCCGAGGGGGAGTTCAAGCCCGGCACCGGGACATCGGGGAGGGTAGATCATCCCGGCTGCCCTCCGCAGCAGTCGCCAGGAACACGGGGAGACGCCGACTCAGGCAGCGCCCCCCCAGGTCGGACCTCGGGTCTCGACCCGAGGGTCCAACCTGACCCCTTACAGCAGGCTCATCCGGGAGTTGATATTGTCGTGCGCGACCTTCCCGTGCACGAAGGCCCCGAGGAGATGCACACCAACCAAACCCATCAGCACCCAACCCACCAGGAGATGGTACTGGAAGAGCGTCTTGGCCCAGACGTCGTTCTTGCCGATGATGCCGGGCAGGGTCCAGTCGAAGAACTGAACCTCATGGCCGGCGGCGGCGGTACCGAGCCAGCCCAGGATCGGCATGGCGATCACCGCCAGGATCATGAGCCAATGGATCAACTTGCTCGGCCACCGCAGCAGGAAGGTCAACGGCGGATCGTAGGGCGGGATGCCGCTACTGCGACGCATGAAGAGGACCAGCACCGCCGCGATCAGCACCACGACGCCGAAACTCTTGTGGTACTTCAGAACGTCGGGCCCGAACAGCTTTTGAGTACCTTCGACACCGAAGAAAAAGAACAACATGCCGACAGCGAGCAGGCCGAGGACCGACAGGGCCATGACCCAATGCAAAATGCGCCGGAGAAAGCCATAACGATTAGTCTGCATAAAATACCTCTACAATAGGGTGAACCGCGGACCTGGCATCGGCCCTCGATAAGGCTAGCACGACTCGCCATCCGGTTGCAGCCCCGTTTGACGACTGGGGTCTGAATCTGTTTCACTCTCGGGATCCGGTGCCCAAGGCCGCATGTGCCGACCGCGAGCCGCGACGCGCTTCCCCGCGGCGAGTCCTACTAATACAGTTGGTCGTATTGGCAGGCCAAGCGCTATCTTAGTAGTGCCACAATCCTATTGCTCGGTAGTGCGGGCCGGTGCCCGGCCGGTCCGGCGTTCGCGCGAATGCGCTGCCCTACCCGGGACCCCATGCCCCCAGTGCGCGACAACCACCCGATTGCGCCCCTGCGCCTTGGCCTGGTTCAGGGCCGCGTCCGCCCGGGCCAGGAGCGCCGCGGCCGTGGCGGGCCGGTCCTCGCCCCCCGCCACGGCGACCCCGATGGACGCCGAGAGGGGCGGGAATTCCTCGCCGCCGCCACGCGGAGGCAACACCGCAAGCGCCTGGCGGAGCCCTTCGAGCCGGCCGCGGGCCTGCTCCAGGGTGGCATTCGGCAGCAGCAGGGTGAACTCCCCGCCCCCGGAACGGCAGGCGATCTCGCCCCCACCCAGCGAGCGGAGCAAGAGACCGCCAATCGCGCGCAATGCCAGGTCCCCGGCCGCGAGTCCGTGGGTGTCGTTGAACGCCTCAAACCCGTCGAGATCCAGCACGGCGACCGCCAGGGGCTCATCACAGCGCCCGCGGCGCTCGATCTCGCCGACGCACCTGCTCGCCGCGAAGCCACATCAGCTTGACGAGCGGCGGCCCCGTCAGGGGGAAGAGGGCCAACCCGGCGGCAGTCGGCGCCAGGTCCGCCGCCGTCGGCACATGCTGGGTGGCCAGGTCCTGCACCATCCAGCCCAGCAACTCCCGCAGCCCCCGCCCCAGCCGCCGGCCGTCGTGGCAGGCGATCAGGCCCCAGAGGGCACCATCGCGGATCAGGGCGGAACTCAAGCTCGCGCGCACGCCCATGTTGCGCAGGTATTCCAGGTGCACCGGCGAGACGCTGCGCAACAGGCTCTTGGTCAGGTCCAGGGGTCGCCCGACTGGTGGACATAGCCGGCCAGGGTCAGGCCCGTGCCCGGGACCTGCCAGGCGAATCCGCCCGCGACGGCGGGCATGACCCGATGGCGGGCCAGGCCCTCCTGGACGGAGCGATGCAACTCGGCTCCGAGGGTCTTGGCGAGTTCGCGACCCAGCAACCCCGACGGCGCGACCCCAAGGACCGGCTCGCAGTGACAAAAGGGGCGGGACGGCCCAGCCTCCGTCCATGCGGACGCCCTAGGGCCTGAGTATAGCGAGGTCCCGTCGGCGCCGCAGGCCGCTCCCGCAGGGTACTGGCCCGCCGCTCACAGTAAAGTGCCCCGGCCGGTGCGCCGCGCCCGGTGGCGCGCTAAGCTTGGCGTTGTTGCCCGTATCATGACACCGACTCGTGCACGTAAACCACCTGACCTGGAGTCGCCAGACATGCAGCCCCGCGCCCTCCCCTTGTTGCTGTGTTCCGCCCTATCTCTCGGCCCCGCCTGGGCGGCGGATGGCGGACCCGGGGCCCACGCCCGGGGTCCATTCGATGCCGCCTCCGGTGTTTATACGGTGGTCGGCGGCGACACCCTGGGGTCGATCGCGGCCCGCTTCGGCACCGCGATGGCCCAGGTCCAACAGCAAAACGGTCTGACCTCGACGCAGGTCCGGGTGGGCCAACGGCTGGTGGTGGGAACCCCCGTACCAAGCGCCCCGGCGGCGGACGCTGCGCCGGCGCAGCTCTCCAGCGTCGTTGCCACCCCGCCCCCGATCGTCCCCAGTGCCGCGCCTGCCCCCGCCACCGCACCGAGCCGCGACGCCCCCGCCACCCTGACCGCGACCGCCCCGCCCCAGGTCCTCGCGCCCCTGCCCAGCCCCGCCGATCCCTGGCCCCGCAAGGTCGAGGTAGATGATCGAACCCTGTTGGTCTATCAACCCCAGATAGTCAGTTGGAGCGGCAATCAATTGGTGCTGCGCGCCGCGGTGGCGGTGCTGCCGCTGGGCCAAGGCGACGAGGCCTTCGGCGTGATCGAGGCGCAGGCCCAGACCCAGGTGGACCGGGTGCAGCGGCTGCTGGTCTTGCAGGGACTCAAGGTCACCAAGGCCGACTTCCCTACCGTGCCCGCGCTGGCCGGCTCGCTGGCGCCCGCGGTGGCCCGGCAATTCGGCGCCCAGGTGCGGGTGATCCCATTGAGCCGTTTCGAGGCCGCGCTCGCCGCGACCCCGATCCGGGCGGCCGCAGGGGTGGCGGTCGAAAATCCCGTGCCGCGGATCATCCTGAGCTTCGAGCCGGCCATCCTGATCCCGATCCAGGGCCAAGCGGTGTTGAAGGGCGTCCCGAACACGAGGTTTCAGCGGGTCATCAACACCCGGGCGGTCATCCTGACCGAGGGCGCCGACGGCCCCTACTATCTGCACCTGCTCGACGGCTGGGTCAGCGCCCAGTCCCTGGCCGGCCCCTGGACCCATGCGCCCATTACCCCTGCCGGTATGGACGACATCGCCAGCCGGCTCGCGGCCGCCGGCCAGGCCGACCTGCTGAACGGCCGCCCCAGCATCCCGACCATGCAGTTGCTGGCAGCGGGCATCCCGGATGTCTATGTCACCGAAACCCCGGCCGAACTGATCGTCTTCAAGGGCCAGCCCAAGTTGGTGCCGATCGCCGGCACCGGGCTTGAATGGGCGACCAACTCCAGCGCGCAGGTCATCCTCGACACCAGTGACAACAGCTATTACGCCTTGCTCGCCGGGCGTTGGTACCGCGCCGCCGGCCTCCAAGGGCCTTGGTCCTTTGTGGCGAGCACCGCCCTGCCGACGGGCTTCAAACAAATCCCCGTGAACTCGCCGGCCAGCGCGGCACTCGCCGCGGTGGCCGGGACGCCCCAGGCGCGCGAGGCCCTGATCGCCAACGCCATCCCCCAGACCGCCGCCGTGCGGCGCCGGGGGGGGCCGACCTTCACACCCGTGTTCGACGGCCCTGCCACTGTGAGTCTGCTCCCGGGCACGGACCTGGAGTACGTGGTGAACTCCGAGACCCCCATCGTGCGGGTCGGCGGCGCGACCTACTACGCCCTGCAGGCCGGCGTCTGGTTTGAATCCGCCACCCTCGATGGCCCCTGGGCGGTCGCCGATTCGGTCCCGAGCGCGGTCTACGGCATCCCGCCCTCCTCCCCCCTGCACTTCATCACCTATGCGCGGGTGTATGGGTCGACCCCGGAGGTCGTCTACGACGGCTACACCCCGGGCTACCTGGGGACGGTCGCGACCACCGACGACGTGGTGGTCTACGGCACCGGCTACGATTACCAGCCCTGGGTCGGTGACGACTGGTATGCGGCGCCCGAGACCTTCGGCCTGGCCGCCGAACCGTTCTATGACCGGGCGCTGGGCTATGGCTATGGCTTCGGTCAGGGGCTTGCGACCGCGGCGGCGGCCGACGCCTACTGGGGCGGGGCCGACTATCGGCCCGGTATCGCCGGCCTCGGCTGCTGTCTCGGCACCGGCACCAATGTTTACGGCCATTGGGGCGACACGGTGGCCGCCGGCACCCGCACCTGGTACGACGGCGCGGACGGTGCCTTGGGCACCGGCGGTTATGCGGCCGGACGCAGCGTCGACCTGGCGACCGGCACCGTCCAGGGCGGCTACGGGCGGACCTTCGACACGGCCGACGGCGCCACCGCAGCGGTCGCGGCGGGGGCGCGCTATAACCCCGTGACCGGCATCCAATCCGCTGCCGCACGGGAGACCGTCACCGGCCCGGGCGGCGATTCCATTTCCCGGGATACGGCAACGATTCAGGGACCCTCGGGCGCGACGGCCACCGTCCACCAGACCAGCTTCGACAACGCCCGCACCGGCGCGGTCGACAGTGTGGACAGCGTTCGGGTCGGCGACAGCCTCTACGCGGGGTCGGACGGCACCGTCTACCGACGCACCGACGACGGCTGGCAACAACGCGGCACCGACGGCTGGCAGGAGCCCACGCTGGACACGGGTTGGGCGGATCGGGAACAGCAGGCGCGCACCCGCGGTGAGGACAGCGTGGGCGGCGACGGCTTCGGGGCGGGCGGATTGGGCGCGGCGCGGGTCGGCACCGAGGGGCTCGGGGACGGCTTCGGCGGCGACCGGCTGGGCGGCGACCCGTTCAGCGGCGGCGTTGGCGCCCGCTTCGGCGGCGGGGGCTTCGGCGGTCGCTTCGGCGGACGACGCTGATGGAGGGTGGGCCCGTCGCGGGCACGCCGCCCAAGCGCTTGGTGCGGCGCGACTTCGGCCTCGCCTTGCTGCTCGCCGTGGCCCAGTTCGGCCTGCACATCCTGGTGATCTTCGAGGCCGCCAAGTGGATATTGGGCGCGGACGCCTGGCTCGTCGAGCACCTCGGCCGTGCGCTGGCCGCCAAGGTCATCATTTTCGCCTGCTTCGCCGTCCTCTTCGGCCTGCACTTCATGGAGGCCGTGGCCTGGGGCCTCTTTCTTTGGCACCAACGCCTGTCGGCAAATCTGACCGAGGCCATCTATTTTTCGGCCGCATCAGTCACCGGACTGGGTTACGGGGATGTCGTGCTGGCCTCACCCTGGCGTCTCCTTGGGCCCGTGATGGCAATCACCGGACTGCTGATGTTCGGGTGCTCGACCGCCTTTCTGATCGTCGTGATTCAAAAAGTTTGGGACCATGTTCTGTAACTCACCAAGGCGCGCTACACCACTGTTGCTCGCACGGGACGCCGTCGTGGTCACCGTCCATCTCAACGCCCGGACAGTTTCCCAGAAAGAACTTGGCCTCGGCACATGATGTCATCTGCGAGCAACGGGTTCGGCCGTCACAGCGTCGTTCAGGTTCACTGCGTTGAGGTGGGGGAGCCGTCAAGCCCTGTGCCGATTCCACGTCGCGTGTAGCGGTAGAGTCTTGGTGGTTGGGTTGCCGCCCGTACTCAAGGTAGCCGTAGACGCCGATTGCGCCAACCAGTAACACCGTCGCAAGACCAGAAAGATAACTTTGAATGTGCCGCGGACCTCGAGGGATCGCGCGGCGCACCGGATGCCGCCGGGCGCCGGCGGGACGAAGAACCTTGACGGCACGCTTCTTTCCTTCGTTGTCTACTTCGACTTCAAAGGTTACGGGCTCGTCGAGCCGCGGCCGCGATCCGTCCCTCGGAAAGGACGAGATGTGGACAAAAAGATCATCCCCGCCACGCGTTGGGGCGATAAAGCCAAAGCCCCGCTCGTCGTTCCATTTCTTGAGGTTACCAACGAACCGCATGTTTCTTCCCCTTCAATTCCGGTCATGGATTGCCCCCGGCGGCTCATAGGCGCCGGGAATCGCCTCCCCCAGCACCAGCGCGTGGATGATGTAGACGCTGAGCGGGACGGCCAGCAAGAGACCCCAGAGCCCCGCCAGGTGCTCGCCGAGAATCAGGACGACCATGACCAGCACCGGGGGCAGATGGAGGATCTTGCCGACGATCCTGGGCGACAACACCGTAGCCTCGATGGCGTGAATGACGGCGATGCCCAACTAAGGCATAGACGGCGAGCGCCGGCAGCCCCCAGATGACGAGGCTGTCCCATGGCACACAGACAACCCCAGCAGGCACGCCATTCACGTAACGCTACTCCCGGGCAACGGGGCGAGCGGCCGGCCGGGCATCGTCGCGGCTCCAGCCGCCCTTCCCCGTCGCGTTAGATCGCCCGACGGATCTAACCAAACTTGCGCTTATAGACGATCCACAGCGCCAGGACGGCCAGCGGGATGGTCACGAGATAGATCGAGAATTGATCCAGGAAGCCGAGACCGACGGCCGTCGCCGCCAGGATGCAGCCTAAGAGCAGGAAGGTCCAATTGAAGTGCACCCCGGCCAGGTAGGTACTTAAGGCGAGCATCAGCAGCGAGTAATCCGCGGCCGCGCCCCGGTCGGTGACGCCCCCGAACTCAAAGAAGAGGACGATCTGGATCGCCACCAGCGCACCCAGCCAGTGCAGGACCTGGGACCGGATCATGTCCCACACCGGGCTGCCCTGCCCTGTCGCCTGCAGCCAGCTCCGGCCGATGCTGGCGGCCGCATAGACCAACACCAGGACGGACCAATAATAGCGTCCGCCGGTATCCTCTGCTTGCGACACGGCGGAGCCGCCGATCGCAAGCACCAAGAGGATGACAAAGATCCAAAAATCGGCGCGGGAAACCCCCGCCCCGAGTCGCGCCATGGCGGCGGCGCCGAGGTGGTCGCCCGCGCCCGCCCGCTTAGTGTTCTCCGACATGGGTATTCTCCGACATAGGTGTTCTCTCGTTTGGGTTACTCGATGGTCATCCGCCGTGGGCAAATGCTGCTCACTTGCGCGAGATCGGGCACTGCCCCGCGACCGACTCCCGTGACCGGGGCTGGACCGGCGCGGCGGCGTTCCCGCCGCTTGCCCGGCCGGCACTTTTGCCGGCCGATTGTATGCCCTCCCGGACCGGCGTTGGTAAAAGAAATCGGCCACCAGAGATCACCCCTGCGGCTTGCTATTGCCACGTGACAACTGCGCGGTAAGGCCGCTCGGTGCGCTGAGTCTGGGTACCGGGACTGGCAGGACGCGCGCTTGGATCAAGGACACCGCGGCAAGGGGATCGCCCGGCGATAGTTGTCACGTGGCAATATGCAGGTTCATCTTGACAATGAGCGATAGCGTTTGGTGCATCCGCACCGTCAAGATCCGTCTTCGGGCTACCGCCGCTCGTCCTGATACCATCAGGCGCAAATGTTTGGATTCAGTTGCCTGGACTGAAGACGCTTGAAACCGAACAATCGCGGGGGTCGACGGGGCGGCGCTATACCCGGGCGTTCGGGGGCTTCGCGCTGGCGGAATGGGCCGCTGCTGTCGCGTCCTAGACAGACCCGGCGCAACCTTGACATTGCGAGATAAACTCTATATTTTACATTGTGTTATATGCGAATTGTCAGTTGACAATTCGCCCGCTCAAGCCTCTTGCGCTACTTTGACGGCGCGTAGTAACGCTCCATCATGGCCGTTACCGCGGCCACTGCCTCCTCTTTTCCCGCCCCGCTATTGCCATCGACCTGGATAATCAATCCGCCCCGTCCGTGACGGCGTGCGACCGCGAACACCTTGCCCGTCTCCTTGGTTACCGCCGTCTCAAGGGGCGTATTGGGCCTGACTGCCTTCGGTTCTGCCGCGGCGCTCGTCAGGACGCGAAAGAGGTCTGCCGCCGCCGGCTTCTCCGGCAACGCGGCGAGTTCCGTCGCCCTCTCGATCACCAGGCCACGGGTCTTGCCATTGAGCAGCGGCTTGATCACGCGCGCCTGATTGACGGTCATCTCCCGCACGTCGCGCACCGCATCCACGATGACAGGGTCCAGCCTGGCCAGGTCGAGATATCGACTCAACCATCCTTCGGAGCGTTCAAGGTTCATCGCCATCTGCTTTTGACTTCCGTCAAAATAGAGGTTCAACGCCTGAAGATAATCCACCGCCCGCTCGTAGTCGCTCAGATCCTCCCGGTGTCTGTTCTCGATGTCCGACAGCCGAAACGCCTCCAGATCGGTGAGATCCCGTTCCTCGATCAGAAAATCGTACTTGAGGAATCGCGCCGTCCAATGGCGGCGGGCACCTGAAATGACCTCGTATTCATAGGGACCGCCATCGGTCACCCGCCGTACCACGGCCGGGAATTCCTGGCCGCCTTGCTGCCTGAAGCCCTCGATCAGATCAGCACAGGACTCCGGCGAGAGCAGGTCATAGCGGCGGTTGTGCCGAACCCAGATGCGACAGCGATCAGGATTGACGCGCCGCACGACCCGCGTGATCTTCTTCCCGGAAGACACCTCCCAGATTGCACCTTCCCGCCCCGCGAGAATCCCTGCCGGTGGTGCCGTCGGCGGTGTCTGTCCCGTCGGCGCCGACCCGCCGGGATCAACCGGCTCCTCCACCCTTTGCGTACCCCTCGCAAGGGCCTTGAACATCTCCCCGGTCGAACCTTTCGCTGCCATAGTCATCTCCTCCCACCAACTGAATTACATCAACCCCTGTGCCCGTAGCGCCTTGTGGTGGCTCGGCCAGGTGGACCGCACCAGCGTCAGGATTTCGGCGTTCACCAGATCGAACAGCATCATCGCACGCAGGAGTGTCTTGCGGTTCGCCGCGGTCTTCTCCAGTTCGTAGACCGTTCTCATCATGACGCCCGCGTTATCCACCGCCGCCGAGTCGTGCATTCGCGCCTTCATCAGGTAGGTGCCGAAACTCGCCTGCAGATGATCGGCCAACTGGACGTGCACGGGCTTTACCTCATTGACCCGCGTCATCAGGACCTTCACGAACTTCGATCGCACCGTGCCGACGCGCCGCTCGATCACGTCCAGCGTCTCGTTGAGCATCTGGATGAACGAAACGGTACTGTAGAAGTCCAGCAGGCCAAGGGACATCGGGATGATCAACGCGTTGCTCGCGTACAATGCGTTCAGGCTGATCATGCCTAACGAGGGGGGAGGGTCGATCACTACCACATCGAAATTCACCGCAATCGTGTCGATGCCGTCCTTGAGCCGATCCAACTTCGCGGTGCCCGCCGCCAGGGTGTACTCCGAACGATACAGGTGCAGATTGGAAGGCACCAGAAAGACGCCGTCGAAGTAGGTTGGTCTCACCGCGTATGCCAGATCGGCCCGGTCCCCCTCCAGGAACGGCAAGAGCGTCTCATCCGGGCTCAGGTCGGCCTCCGGCACATAGCCGAAGATTGCAGTCGCCGAGGCCTGCGGATCGCAATCCACCAACAACACCCGCAGACCCTGCCGCGCCAGGTATTGCGTCAGATGCACCGCCGTCGTGGTCTTCCCGGAACCACCCTTGAAGGACTGGCACCCGATGACGACCGGCTCCTCGTCCGCCCCGCGCCTCAGGCGCGTACCCAAGACGTCGCGCGCAGCATTGATCTGGGCGAGGGTATAGCCGATCCGCTTCCCGTTGCGACCAATTTCCGGTGTCGGGAGTTTGCCCTCCGCCTCGGCATCCCGGATCGTCTGGTCGCTCCTGCCGATCAGTTCTGCCGCCTCCCGCATCGCATAGAGGCGCGTGTCACGCTTGACATGGTCCGGGGCAAGGTTGTAATCCTTAAGGCGGTCCCGCACCCCCTGGATCCGGCCCAACAGGTCTTCGATGGAACGCTTGGCGCGCATTGCTTTTGTCTCCTCTGGTGATCGATTTGGCCCAATTACAGCATTATCTTCGCATTTGGCCAATACTGGCTTGACGAAACCATGCTTCACTGTCTATCTTGGTGACTGAAAATCGATGATTTTTCGTGCCTCCCCATGCAAGACGACCAACCAGACGGCGCCCCCAGGGACCTCAAGCGAACCCTCGAACGCCTGGAACGCCAGGCCCGGGAGCGCTCGGTCAAGCAGCAGCGCACCGCGCCCGCCGCCGCGCCCACCAGCCCCGCACCCCGCACCAAGGCCTTGCGACGCACCAATGCCGGTGTACCTGGACCCAAGGTGATCGCCGAGGCCAACGCCCGACTCGAACGCTTTCTGCGTGAGCGCGGCATCGAGCAGTTTGAACTCTTCCCCTCAGCCGAGTACCCCACACCCTTGACGCGTCTGCCGCTCTTCCCCCCGGTTCAACGCAGTACCGCCCGCGAACTTGCCGCCGCGGCAGATTGGATCGCCCTGGAGTCTCGCTGGGACGGCGGCGGCGTTTACAAGGCCGGCCCGGCACTGACGGTGTACGACGAAGACACGCTGTTCGGTTTGATGAACATGCGCCAGCAGGGCATGACCGGACCCGCCGACCGACTACCCATACCGGCCCCGCCGACCGTCGCGCTCAGCGGCCTGGCGCCGGGTAATCCGGTGCGCGTTCACGCCCTCTACTGCCTGGTGTCCCAACTGGAATCAGTGATTCAGGGCTACACACCGCCGCGCGGCTGGGGCGGGCGGGCAATCACCAAGCGCCGCGAGAGCATGGAGAACCTCGCCGCGATCACCCTGAAGTTCCAGAAGCCCAAGGGCGGCGACGCCTTCCATGGGAAACCGATTCAACTGATCTTCATCGAGTACGTCGCCACGGCCGAAGACGCCTGTTACTACGTCCAGTTCCACCCCTTGGTCTCCCAGTGGCTGGAGGAATACCGCACCTTCCTGGACTTCGACATCCGCCGCCAACTGTCGCCCCTTGGCAAGGCCATGCACCGCTCGCTCGCAAGCCAACGCAGCAACCGCACCTTCTCGATCCCACTGACGGAGTTTTTCGCCAGCATCGGCGCCTTCGGCGAACTGCGCGACCGTAAGCGCGAGGCCATCCCGCAGTTGCAGAAGCTCATCACCCTTCAGTTCCTCGAGTGCTTCGCCATTACCGGCACCGGTCGGCGCACACCCTGGCTGCTCGCGGTGACCTTTTTTCGCCGCAAGTAACTGCCCGCCAATCCGCTGCGCCCCGTCCTGTTTCCCACGGAACGGCGTAACCAGCCAGGCCGCCGGCCTGCTCCCCCCGCTGGAGCGGACCGCGCCGCCGCCCACCGCTACCGCAGTCCCGTCCTTTTTCCCACGCTCCACGGTCTACGGGCGAGCGCGCGCGTCCCTTTACGGCCCAACACGAGTCCAGCGACACCTACCCTGGGCTCATCGATGCCCTCGAGACCCCTGGGTTCACCCACTGCGACCGCCGTCCCCTTTCCCACGAAAGGCCCCTTGAACCGCGCGCACCGCCGACCGCCAGCCCTCCCAATCGCTCCCCATCCGCCCCCCGTGCCCCCCCAATCAGGCCCCCCGGTTTCACCGAAACACCGCTTTCCATCGTTTATCCAATGCCTTACCATGACACTTGCCACGGGCAGCGCGCTCCCCATCGCCCTCTCCTCCCGGGAGAAGGCGGGGTGACGCAACGGCCATGGCGACCGCCACTTTCAACTCTCGGGGCAGCGCGGGCGCCATGGCCCTAAGCCCACCCATCCCCGCGGGGGTCCAGCCCCTTGGCCGCCCGTCCTCTTTCCCCCGGAACGCGCGCCTGGAACCCCGCCGCACGCCCTACACAGACCATCCCCGAGCCACTGCGCCATGCCGGCGGGCCCGCCCAGCCCCAATGCACCTACACCGTCGCGCGCCGAACCGCTGCCCCACGGCCAGGTTTACCACCAACACTGACCGCGGCCATCGACCTGGACCGCTTGGCGTGCCCCTGTACTTGCCCGTCCAGCAGTCCCCACCAGTGCCAAAGTCGCTCTCGCGCCCCGTCCCTTTTCCCACGCTACCCACCTAGTGCACACAACGATATCTGATACTTGTGCCACTTCTTACTCAACCCTTCCGACCCCGCAGCGCCCCTGCGCCAGCGCCCGGTCCCGCCGACCCAGCCGCTCGATCGACCCAAGCCCCCCCGCTCGCGCCCCCGAGCACGCGCTGCCCCACCCATCCAGCCCCGTCCTCTTTCCCACGGAAACCCTCCGTCAGCAACCCCAAAACGCCCCGCGAAACACCAACATGCATGCAATCTTTTCAATGGCCTGAGACGCTCCGAAGCCACCCCGCCATCCCTCGATCCGGCCCCGAGCCAGACACCCCACCGCCCCAAGCGCCCCGCGCCGGCCTAGCCAGCCACCACCTTATCCACAGCCATACCGTCCCTTTTCCCACGCTCCACCGTCCATCTTCCCCGTCTCGACCGGCCCCTTTCCCACGCTTGACCGGCCCCCTTCCCACGGACAGCCGTCCCTTTTCCCCCGAAGAGCCGCTCCAACACCATCTAAGACATTGCGGATACGCGCTTTTCCTGAACTGTCCCGCCTCTAGTACATTAAGTAGTATTTAGTACATTCCTAGTACCGCGGCAGTGGCCGCAACAACTCCCTTTTTTGCTTTCGACCCAGATTCTCCCTGCCGGCTATCTCGCGCCGGCACGCTACCCCAATCCTGTGCTCCTGCACCGCTGCCCCGCGTCCGCTGTAGCATCAAGGCGCCACGCCGCATAGACTTACCCCCTTCATCGCACAGCCAAGCCCCTCGCGGGCTGGAGTCATCGGGTTTGAGCCGTACCAGGGTACTTCCACCCCCCAGTCTTCAAGACATCATGACCGAGGACGTCGCGACCATTGCCGCTGACGCGCCCCTCTCTGCCGCCCTGGATCAGATGACTACGCGCCGGATCCGCTCAGTCCTCGTGCACGACGGCGGCGCCCTGGTCGGCATCGTCACGGGTCATGACCTGATCACTGCCGCCGCCCGTGGGACCGCCTTCGCGACCCCGGTGGCAGCCCTGATGAGCCATCCGGTGCTGCGCCTTCCGGCGCACACCCCGCTCGCGAGCGCCTACGGACGGATGCGCCGCACCGGCCTGCGGCACCTGGTCGTGACCGGACGTGACGGCACCCCGGCCGGGATCGTGAGCGAGACCGACTTCTTTCAGCACCTGTCCGCGGCGCAATTGACCAGCGCCCTGACGGTCGCGGACCTCATGGACCCCAGTCCCGCCACCTTGGGTCCTGAGGCGACCCTGGCCCAAGTCCTGATGGCCGTTGCGACCGCGCCAAGCGATTGCGCCGTCCTCACGCGGGGCGCGCAGCCCCTCGTCATCGTCACCGAAGGCAGTCTGCTGGCCCGCTTGCGTGCGGGTGCCGAGCTGCTCGCCACCAGGCTGTTCGATCAACCCGACAAGGTGACCACCCTCAACCCGATCGCCGCCGGTGCCTCCCTTGCCGAGGCCCGCGCCCTGTTCCGCTCCCGCAAGGTCCGCACCCTGGCGGTAGTGCACCCCGACGGCGCGCTGGCGGGGGTCCTGGGGCTGCGCGCACTCATCGGCGTGGCCTTGCCCGATCGGGCGGAGGGCCGGGCCGGCGTACCCACGACCACGGCGCCCTCCCGCGTGCGCCTGCGCCAGTTTCAGCGCGCCGTGCAGCAGAGCCCCGTCTCCGTGATCATCACCGACACCGAGGGCACCATCGAGTATGTCAACCCCCGCTTCTGCGAAGTCACCGGCTATCGCGAGGACGAGGTATTGGGTCGCAACCCGCGGGTCCTGAAGTCCGGTGCCCAGGACGCAACCTTCTATCAGGCATTGTGGCGGGCCATCTCGGCCGGGCGGGTGTGGAAGGGGGAATTTTGCAACCGCCGCCGCGACGCCTCGCTGTACTGGGAGGCCGCCACCATCTCCCCGGTGCGCGACGATCGCGGGGACATCGTCAATTTCGTCGCGGTCAAGGAAGACATCACCGCGCGCAAGCGCGCTGAGCGGGCCTTGCGCGAGAGCGAGTCGAAGTACCGCGGGCTGATCGCTTCCTTGAGCGGGGAGTACCTGTTGTACCGCCGCGAGTTGGATGGGCTCATGACCTACCTGAGCCCCTCGGTCGAACACATGACCGGCTATACGCCGGAGGAACTGGGGGGTCCCTGGATCGGTCATCTCACCGATCATCCGCTCAACCAATCCGCCTTGGAAACCAGCAGACGGGCACTGGAGGGCGCCCGGCAGGAACCCTACGACATCGAGATTCGCACCAAATCCGGCGACGTCAAACGACTGCGGGTCTCCGAGAGTCCACTGTTCAACTCGCAGGGGCAGGTCGTTGCCGTGCAGGGGATTGCCCAGGACGTGACCGAACTGCATCGCACGCGGGTCTTGCTCGATGGGCGCAGCCGCGTCCTGGAGCGCCTCGCCCGGGGCCGTCCGCAGGCTGAGGTGCTGGAGGCCATCACGGCCTATATCGCCGAGGCCCAACCGGGGGCCATTCCCGCCGTCTACATTCTGGATCAGGACGGGCCGCGCCTGTGGTTAGGGGCAGCCCCCGCACTCCCGGCGCACTTCAACCGCGCGTTGGACGGGGGCGCGATCGGTCCCGGGGTCGCTACCTGCGCGAGCGCCATCGACCAGGATCCGCTCCTGGTCTGCGAGGATATCCGCAGCCACCCCGACTGGGCCGGCGTGCGCGAGATCCTCCTGACCACCGACCTTCGTGCCTGCTGGTCTCACCCCATTCGGGGGCGTTCCGGGCGCGTCCTCGGCACCTTCGCCATCTACCACCGCGAGTCGCGTCGACCGGCGCCGCGCGAGCGCGAGATCATCGCCTCCGCGGCGGACCTGGCCGCCGTCGTGCTCGACTACTTTCAGGCGCAGGTCGCCCTGGGTCATGCCGAAGAGCGCGAACGCCTCCTCCTGATCTCCACCACCGAGGGTGTCCTCGGCGTCGACCGCCTGGGGATCACGACCTTCGTCAATCCGGCGGCGGCGCGGATGCTCGGTTACCTGCCCGAGGAACTCACCGGCACCGTCATTCACGATCGCATCCACCGTCCGACCGTCGGTCATGCCGATTCCCGGGCGGCCGAGAATCACCCCCTGGCCCACTGCCCCCTGGTCGCCCCGGCCCTGGATGGGCGCGCCCGCCATGGGATCAGGGAGACCCTGTACCGGCGCGACGGCAGCGCTGTTCCCGTCGAGTTGTGGAGCAATCCAGTCCTGGTCGACGGGCAGTTGGCCGGGGCCGCGGTCACCTTTCGCGACATCAGCGAGCGCCTGGAACAAGAGCAACGCATCCATTTCCTGGCCTTCCACGATGCCCTCACCGGGCTTCCCAACCGCAACCTCCTGCGCGAGTCCCTCGATCGGGAACTGGCGCGCCTGCGCCGCCACGACACCCCCTTCGCCCTCTATCTGCTGGACCTGGACCATTTCAAGGATGTCAACGACAGCCTGGGGCACCCCGCCGGCGATGAACTGTTGCAGGTCGTGGCCGAGCGCCTGCGTGCCCAGTTGCGCGCCGAGGACAGCGTCGCGCGCATGGGCGGCGACGAGTTCGCCATCATCCAGAGCTACAGCGCCGGCGCGGACGCCGTGGAGCGCCTGGCCGGCCGGCTGGTGGACGCCCTGGCGCGGCCGATCCCCATCCGCGGCCGCGAGATCAGGGTCGGGGCCAGTCTCGGCGTCGTCATGGTGAACATCCCCCTGGATGCCGACACCCTGATGGCCCAGGCGGACGTCGCCCTCTACGAGGCCAAGGGTCAGGGACGCAACCGCTACGCCCTGTTTGCGCCGGACATGGCCCGCGCCCTGGAGCGCGAACTGGAGATCGTCGGCAGCCTCTCCCAGGCCATCGCCAACGGTGACCTGCACCTGGTCTACCAACCCCAGGTGCGCATCGGCAGCGGCGCCCTGTACGCGGTGGAGGCCCTGGTGCGCTGGCACCACCGACGCCTCGGCGCCCTCCTGCCCGGCGACTTCGTCCCCATCCTGGAGCGCCGCGGCACGGTCGCCCGCCTGGATGGCTGGGTCCTGCGCCAGGCCGCCCGCCAGGCCCGTGACTGGACGCGCCGCGGTTGCCCCTTCGGCCGCCTCGCGGTGAACCTGTCCACCCTGTATCCGGACGACGGTCAGGGCGCCGCCACGCCCCCGGACCTGGTCCGGCGCCATGGCGGCAACCCACAGGACCTCGAACTGGAACTGACCGAGCGCATGCTCACGCGCGAGACCTATGGTGTGGCGGAGTCCATCGCCGCCATTCGCGGCGCCGGCATGGGGATCGCCATCGACGACTTCGGGACCGGCTACGCCTCCTTGAGCTACCTGCGCCGCTTCAACCCGCGCACCCTCAAGATCGACCGCGCCCTGGTCGCCGACATGGCCGGCGACCAGGGCGCCGCCGAGATCGTCAAGGCCGCCATCGCGCTGGGGCGGGCGCTCGGCCTGGCGCTGGTTGCCGAGGGGGTGGAAGAGAGCGCCCAGGCCGACTACCTGCTGGCCCATGGTTGTGAACTCGCCCAGGGGTATCTGTATGGCGGTGCGCTGGAGATCGAGGCCTTCGATGAGCGCTACTTTGCGGACTGCGCACCAACGGGGCTCGGGCTGGCCGCGGGCGATTCCAGGACCGATTGAGCCGCAGCCTGTCGCCGCTGCCATTACCGGCTTCCGGACGCTACGATCGGTGCTAACGCCGTAAACCCTGCCGTCTGGACTATACTTGGCTAACGACTTCTAACCTCAGCCGGAATCAGTAGTCCATGTCCCAGCCGAGTCTCCAATACACCCTACGGTCTCGCGGGATTACCGCCGGTGCGGACCAATTGGCCGGGTACCTGGCCGAATCGATCGCGCAGATGGAGGAGGGCGCCCTGATCCCGGTTGCGGCCGAACTCCCAGCGGCAGAGATCCAAGTTCTGCGCGGCGGGGGATTCGCCGTCGATGGTGACCCGACGGTCGGGGAAGACCCGATCGCCCGGACCACCGCCGCCTATGCCGCCCTGCTGGAGACCGCCCTGACCATCAAGTCCGTCGCCCAGGCACTGGGCCGCAACGAGAGTCGCATTCGGCAACGGTTGTTGGAGCGCAGTCTGATCGGCATCCGCCGCGGTCGCGGTTGGCTGCTGCCCCGCTACCAGTTCGAGGTGGAAGAGCGCGACGGACAACGCCAGGTGCGGGCAGTGGTGCCGGGCGTCGAGCAGGTCTTCCCCCGGTTGAGCCCCGAATTACACCCGGTCGCTCTGTGGCGCTGGTTCACCACCCCGAGCACCGAACTGGTGCCAGAGGAAGGGGATGAACCCCTGTCACCGCGGGACTGGCTGATCTGTGGCCGTCCCGTGGCGGTGGTCGCGCGGCTGGCCGCAGACCTGTGAGCCGGCCCTGACCTACCTGCGTCCTGAGCGCCGGCCCCTTGCCCAAATTTCCGCAACCGCCAGCGGTCGAGACCCTGCGTCAGATCCCGCCTGAACTATGCCGACTTCCTGTCGGCACCCATCTGTGGCGCGTCTACTTTCGGGGCGGCGCCACTCCCGGACGTTGGGACCTGTTCCGCGATTTCGGGCCAACCAGTGCCCGTTTCGACCCCCAACTGCCGGATGCTGATGGTTAACCCATCCAGCAGGACCGCGCCATCCACTACGCCGCCCTGGACGGCATCACCCCCCTGGCCGAGGTCTTTCAGGACAGCCGCGTCATCGACCGGCACGCCCGCCACCCCTGGCTCGTGGCTTATGCCCTGGCCACCGACCTTACCTTGCTCGATCTGACCGGGACTTTCACGACTCGTGCCAGGGCCTCCATGCTCATCAACAGCGGGTCCAGACCCCGGGCACGCGCCTGGTCGCGGGCCTTTTATGCCGCCTACCCGGAGATCCAGGGCATCTTCCATGCCTCATCCATGCATGGCAACCGCCCGAGCCTGGCACTCTATGAACGCGCCTACCAGCGCTCCCCGACTCACCGCTCCTGCACCGAGCCTTGGCCGATGCTGCCCTGAAACTCATGCTCCGTCAGGCGGCAGCCAGTCTGTCTTATCTGATGATCTGAACGAAGAAGACAACGCACGTGACACCGACGTTACTGAAGCAGATCGACGGCCTGCGCCAGCAGGGCCTGACCCTCTTGGACCAACTGATGGATCGGGCCGCGACCTTCGAGTTGCCCGCGCCGCCCGAGGCACTGGGCCAGTTCCGCCAGAAGCTTCAGGAGAACCGCTACCAGGTCCTGGTGGTCGGCGAGGCCAAACGCGGCAAGAGCAGCTTCATCAACGCGCTGCTCGGGCGTGCCATCCTGCCCACCGACGTGGACATCGCCACCAGCCAGGTCTTTCTGGTCAACCAGGCCGCCCAGGAGGCCTACCGCATCCGCTTCGAGGACGGCTCGACCGAGGAGATTTCCGCCGCCGACCTGCCCCGCTACGGCTCCCAGGTCCTGGCCGATATTGAGGGTACCCCGCGTCTCGACCAGATCATCCGCTGGATCGAGGTCGACGCGCCCGCCCGTTTCCTGCCGGACGGGGTGAGCCTGTTGGACACCCCGGGCCTGGGGTCCCTCTATGCCCCCCACGGCCAGATCACCCAGCGTTTCATCCCCCAGGCGGATGCCGTGATCTATGTGCTGGACTCCGGGCAACCCATCGGACAGGCGGACCTCGATAGCATCGAGGCCATCCTCGAGGTCACTGAGAGCCTCTTTTTCATCCAGACCCGCATCGACCAGTTCCGCAAGGAGCAGTGGCAGGCGCTCCAGGCCCGCAACGAGCAGATCTTGCACGAGCGCTTCGCGGACCAGCTCGCCGACGCCCGCGTCTGGCCGATCTCCAGCACCAACCTGATGAAGGCGGCCGAGACCCAGGATGCCGACTATGAGATCGTCAGCCGTCACCGGGAACTGGCGGCGGCACTGAAGACCTTCCTGTTCCGGGTCGCGGGCCTGAGCCGGGTTGCGGCGGCCATGGCCGTCGCCGGTCACTATCACGGCAGCGCCCGGCAGGTGCTCTTGGGGCGGGCGGCGGACCTGGCCGACCAGTCCAAGGAACGGCGCACCCAGGTTCGGGATCAGATCGCCCAGCGCAAGCAGGCGTTCGACCGCGCCTGGGGCGAGCACGGGTCCAAACGGCGGGCCTTGATGCTCACGCTGCAACGGACGGTCGCCGTGGGAAAGCAGACCTTACGCCAGGCACTGGACAGCGGCGGTCAGATCGAGCGGGCGATCCGTGCCAGGATCGAGGAAGTCACCTCGCTGGACGAGGCCAACCGCCTCGCGGACACCTTGGCGGCCGACGTCACCAAGGCGGCCGTGACCAAGTGGGAGGATGTGGACCAGCAGGTGCGCAAATACATACTCGACCAGCTCGCCCCCTTTCTGGATGCGCAGGACCACCTTGCCCAGGCCTCCTATGCCGGCCCGGACGGCGCACCCCCAGTCCGGGAGCGCTACCGATTACAGACCGAGGACGATCAGTTTGAAAGGGCGAAGGGGGGCTTTCTCGACCTCAGAAATGCCGCGCTCATGGCGGGCCTCGGCGGCACCGTTGCCGTGGGTCTTGCGGCCGCAGCGACTTCAACCACGTTGGTCGCCACCTTCTTCGCGTCCGCCATCTTTCCCCCCTTGGCCGTTGGCGCGGCCGTCTGGGCACTGATGCAAGGGCACAAGGGCTGGAAGCGAACCGCGGGAGTCCAACTCAAACGCGCCCAGCAGGAGTTGGACAAGCACCTCGGCGACGTCAGAGACCAGGTGCGCCGCTACTACTTCGAGGCCGACCTCCCGGCCCGCCGACTCCAAAGTCTGGTGGACGAACATTTCGATCAGTTCATGGACCTGATCGGCAATTACCTGCAGCGCATTGTGCATGAGCAATCCGAGGAGGCCAGCCGCGAGCTGGCCTGCCTCACGGAACAGGCCAAGCTGGATGAGAAACAGCAAGCCACCCGGTTGGCGGAGCTGCGCGGGCACTTGGCGCAGTGGGACCAGGTGGGGCAGGGCCTCCAGGGGATCATCGGGGAGTTGACCGGCATCGAGCAGACACTGGCGGGTCTGGGTCAGCCCCCGGTCGAGGAGCCGCAGGCATGAGTTCCGCCACCATCGGCATCGACTTCGGCACCACCACCAGCAGCATGGCCTGGGTGGACCCGCGCACCGGCGAGGCCAAGGTTATCAAGAACGCCGAGGGCGAGGAGAAGACCCCCTCGGTGGTCTACTTCGGCGAGCGGGAGACCCTGGTCGGCAGTCCGGCCGAGCAGATGTTGGAAGACGAATCCGAGCGTCGGAGGGTCGTCCAGAGCGTCAAGCGCGAGCTGGTCAATACCCGGACCCTGGCCTTGCCTGGCCGCCGGGTCAAGGCGGTCGAGGTCGCCGCCGAGGTGCTCAAGAAGCTCAAGTGCGACGCCGAGGATCTGCACTTCCACGAATCCGTGGAGCGTGCCGTGGTCACCTGCCCGGCCGCCTTCGGTCCGCTGGAGCGCGACGAGATCGAGCGCGCGGCGCGGCTCGCGGGGTTCGCGGAGGTCCGGCTGCTGGAAGAGCCGGTCGCCGCGGCGCTCGCCTACAGCCGCCAGGGCTTGGGCATCGGGCGCCATATCCTGGTCTACGACCTAGGCGGCGGGACCTTCGACCTCGCCTTGCTGCGCGAAGTCGACGGGTCCTACAAGCTTGCCATGGAGCCCAAGGGCCTGCCGAGCTGTGGCGGCGACGACTTCGACATCGCGCTCTACGAGTGGTGCGAGGAGGAGGCGTTGCGCCAATGGGGTGCGCCGATCGACGAGCGCGGACTGGATCTTCGATTCCTGCGCGACTGTCGCAAGCGCAAGGAGAATCTCTCGGTCCACGACCAGGTGCAATTCAGCAGCTTGATCGGCGCGGGACGGGTGTTCAAGCACACGCTCACACGCGATCTGCTCGAAAGCGTTATCGGTCCCCGGATCGAGGCCACGGTGCGGCTGACGGGCGAGCTGGTCCGCACCGCCAAGGTGCAGGGATACGAGGTCGATACGGTCGTGCTGATCGGCGGCTCAACGCGCATCCCGTTGGTCCAGCGCCGGCTTCGGGAAACGCTGCCGGTGGAGCCGCACCGATGGCAGCACCAGGATGTTGCGGTGGCGCTGGGGGCAGCCTATTTTGCGCAGAAATCGTGGCAGCTAAAGCCTGGCTCCGATGTCGCCGCTTTCGTGACCGATGGTGCGGATGATCGCCACAGGCACTTTGCCGAGTTCTTTGTGACGCATCCGATGGCATGGGAGGCGTTGCTAGGTGCGGTGTGCGACACTTACCCCTGTAGCGAGACCCTAATCGAGCGGTATGTCGAGCGGTGGGATTGGAATGCGTTGAGTGAGAATCCCGCTCTTCCCTGGAGCGAGGCATTGATCGAGCGCTTTGCTGAGCAATGGTGTTGGACGGCTAATTTACACCCAGGGCCAAGTGAGTGCCTCAGCAGGAATCACGGTCTGCCTTGGAGCGAGTCGTTGATCGAGCGCTATGTTAGTCAATGGTGTTGGCGTGAGTTGAGCGCTAACGAGGCATTACCTTGGAGCGAAACCCTAATCGAGCGGTATGCTGGCCGATGGGATTGGGATCGGTTGAGCGGAAACGCCGCGCTGCCCTGGAGCGACGCGCTGATTAAGCGGTATGTCGAGCGGTGGTGTTGGCGTAAACGCTGGAGTTATTATCGTGAATTACTATATAACGGCGACGGACTCAGCGGTAATCCATCGCTGCTCTTAAGCGAGGAACTGATCGAGCGGCACGCAGAGCGATGGGATTGGGAACAATTAAGCCGGAACTCTGTGTTGCCTTGGAGCGAAGAACTGATCGAACGGTTTTCCGAGCGATGGAGTTGGGGAAGACTCAGTGCAAATAAGATGCTACCCTGGAGCGAGGCGCTGATCAGGCGGTTCGGCGGAAGATTGGATTGGCGCGATTTGAGTTCTAACGAATCATTGCCTTGGAGCGAGGGTCTGATCGAGATGTATGCCAAGCGATGGGATTGGGAACGGTTAAGCGGGAACTCTGCGCTGCCTTGGAGCGAGGGTCTGATCGAGATGTATTCCAAGCGATGGGATTGGTATTGGTTAAGCGAGAACTCTGCGCTGCCTTGGAGTGAGGCCCTGATCGAGCGGCATGCAGAACGATGGGATTGGGGACGATTAAGCTGTAACTCTGCGTTGCCTTGGAGCGAAGCCCTGATCGAGCGGTATGCGGAGCGCTGGAGTTGGGATGGGATCATTTTGCGAGAACTTGTAACGAAATGGACTGAACCGCAGATATCCGCTTTTATTGATTATGATGGGAAAACCACCGGCTTTGCCGGGGAGACAGAAAAAGTTTGACATTTTAGGGAGTCCATCCGGGAGACTCCGCGTTGTGATCCGCCAAGCACACAATCGCGGAGAATCCCGATGGACGAATCTGAAAGCCTAAGCCACTCCAAGTGGGAGTGCAAATACCATGTGGTCTTTATCCCGAAGTGCCGTCGTAAGACACTGTACGAACAGCTGCGGCGACATCTGGGCGAGGTGTTCCGGAAGTTGGCGGAACAGAAGGAGAGTCGCATCATTGAGGGGCACTTGATGCCCGACCACGTGCACATGTTGGGGTTCGAGGCGCAGTGGAACGGAAAACCGGTTTAAGCGCAGCGTCGTCCTTGTGAGACTTGATGTTGAAGGAGTTTCTTGGCGGTTCTGGCTGGTTGCGCAGACTGGTCAAGATGGGTAGACCGAACTTGGCCGGCCCTGAAACGGACGGTCAACAACTCTGAAAGCGATCCAAATTGGCCATCTCCCACCTGGCTATCCAAGTTGACCCGCCCAGGACCTCGAACCCCGTACACAAAATTTGGCTTAACCCGGTTTTCCGTTCCACTGCGCCTCGAACCCCATGTTGATCGCGATTCCGCCCAAGTATGCAGTGTCGCAGGTGGTTGGCTTCATCAAGGGCAAGAGTGCCATCCACCTTGCTCGCGTGTACAGTGAGCGTCGGCGCAACGTCGTGGGGCAGAGTTTCTGGGCCCTCGGATATTTCGTCTCGACGGTTGGTCGGGACGAGGCGACAGTTCGCGAGTACATCCGCAACTAAGAGCAGGAGGACGCGCGCATCGAACAGCTCAACCTCTGGGGCTGATGCGCCACTTTAGTGGCCAAAGAACCGCGGGGCCGCGTTAGCGACCCCGCATAGTCGCTTTGAGCGGCTCACGAATGAAGGCCCCCGGCTTTGCCGGGGGATTGTTACTGATCGCCTTATCACCCAACACTGAAGCCATCGAAACGGCTAGCAAGATGTGCAGCCTTGCAGACCGTGGCTGTCGAGGCACGAGTCCATCGTGCTTTGTTGAAGATCGGGCATGAGCCCCATCCAGGAAGCCGTCGTTCAGGTCTTGGAGCAATCCGCCGGCTGGCTGCGTGTCTCCGGCCTGCCCGAGGCCGTCGTTCATGAGTGCCGTAGGTCGGGTTAGGCGCGCACGGTATGACGTTGATGAGGAACTTGGCGATTAAAGCGTGCCGTAACCCGACAGACTGCCGCGCAAGGTCGGATTGTACTTCGCTAATCATACCACGACGTCGTATCGGCAAAACGGCCGAAGAGACGATCGCCTGATTATTATGCGAAACGTGCGATGGAGAACGAAGTGAAATGTTGGATCGCCATCCACGATGGCTTCCGCGCAGGCAATTTGTCGCGCGGGCTGCGGCCGTCTGTCGCCGGAGGTCGCGCATGAGCGCCATCCATGAGTCCATCGTTCAAGTCCTGGCGAAATCGGCTGAACGCCTGCGCATCCCCGGTCTGCCCGGGACCATTGCCGACGAGGTGGCCGCCCTGGCCGGCAAGGTCTCCGACCCCTGCGTGGTCGCAGTCGTCGGCCGGGTGAAGGCGGGCAAGAGCACCTTCATCAATGCCCTGCTCGGCGCCCGGGATGACCTGGCGACGGTGGGCACTACCGAGACCACGGCCACCATCAATTATTTCCGCTATGGCCGTCCCGCCGACCCCGAGCGGCCGGTGCGCTGCTATTGGCGCGGCGGCGGCTATGAGGATTGCCCCGCGAGCTTTCTGCACCAATTGCAAGGCAATGACCTGGAGACGCTGCGCCGGGCCGAGGGGATCGACCACCTGGAATACCGGCTGGAGTTGGATTACCTGCGCCGCGTGACCCTGGTGGACACCCCCGGTACGGGCGCCGTGGTGGACGAGCACCAGGGACGCACCGCCGAGTACATGCGCCTCTATGGCCAACTGCGCGAACGCCACGACCGCGAGACCCAGCAGATCGGGGAAACCAGCGACGCCATCATCTATCTGATCGGCTCGGTGGCGCGGGCCACTGACCGTGACTTCCTGGAGGAGTTCGGTCAGGCGACCCAGGGGACCTCCCGGGCGCTGAACGCCGTCGGGGTCATGGCCAAGATCGACCTTTCGCCCGATGTCATGATGCGGCGCGAGGACCTGGCCGACAAGGTGGCCGCCCAACTCAAGGACAGCCTGAATACGGTGATGCCGGTCTCCGCCGGGTTGCATCGGGCACTGGAACGGCTCATGGACGGCGGGGGCGCCGGTCTCCAGGCGTTCATGGACGCCTTGCGCCGGGTGCCGCCGGGTCGCCTCACGAAGCTGTTGGACAACGACGAGTTCTACCGCGAATACGAGTTCGATGACTGTCCACTGAGCACGGACGAGCGCCGCGCGCTTCTGGGCAGCCTGGACTGGACCGTCTTCACCACCATCGCCCGGCTGGCGGCCGATCCCGCCTTGGCGTTGAACGAGGTCGCGGCGCGGCTCGGGCACATCGCCGGTTTCGGGCCGCTCGGGGAGATGCTGGAGAGCCATTTTCTGAAACGCAGCGAATTCTTGCGCTGTTACCGCCTCATCGGGGATGCGCGCCGGCTGATCAACGGCATCCGTTACCAGCGACTCCCGGCGCTGCGTCAGCGCGAGCGCGACGAGGCTGCGCGCCGGGAGCGCTTCCTGGCCTTTCTCCGCGCGGCGCCCGGCGATCAGGCGGTGGCTGCCGAACTGGCCGAATGGGTGGAGCGGGCCGCGGTGCCCTCGGCAGCGCCGGTGGCCGCGGCGGTCGACGCGGTCGATCGTGACCTGGGGCGGGTCTTCCACCGGTTGGAGGAGTACAACGCCGATTTCGAGGCGTTACAGACCCTGGAGCAGGATGCGGGGATCTTTAGCGTGGAGGAGCAGGACGAACTGCGCCGCCTGTTGGGACAATACGGTCAGGAAAGCGCGGACCGGTTGCCGTTGGACCGCGCCCGGGATACCGGCTATGTGGAGCAACGCCAGCAGCACTGGCGTGACCTCAGTATGCGCGACCGGGCGCCTGCCCGGCGGGCGGTTGCCGAGCGGGCGGTGGCGCGGCTCGGGCTGTTGTTGGATGAGTTGCCGGTGGGGCCGTCGGTCGTTTGAAGCCGATGGTCTTGATCATCACTGCTGCCATGCGCCCTCGCGGCGACCCGTCGCGGCCGGGGGGCCGCTCCTACGCGGTAGGAGCGGCCCCCCGGCCGCGACGGATATCGCCCCAAGGTGGCCGGAGTATCGATCAATGCCTAAGGCACTGATCGACACATAGCTGACGGCTGACTGCTCGTCCCGGGCTAAAGGCCCCCCGTGGCGGCCGACGGGAGGGCGCGCCGCACGGCGTCCAGCCGCCCCGGGTCGAGCCCGGCGGTGCGCCGGTCGGCGTGACAGAGTGCGCCGCGGAATCCCAGATAATCGGGCCCCAGCGGCAGCAGGGCAGGGATGTCGGCAAGCCGCAGGGCCCCGGCGAGTCCGCACAGGAGACCCAGAGACCGGGTCTGGGCGACGAAGGCGCGCAGCACATCGGGACCCAGATGGTCGAGCAGCCCACCGGCCGCCTTGTCCGCGGTGTCGAGCATGACCCCGGCGCACCCGGCCGCGGCGAAGGGGCGCAGGTCGCGCAGGTCGGGGGCGCGGTCGGCAAACAGGACCACGACGATGGCGCAGGTCGGCGCCAGGTCGGCAATGGTCGGCAGGCAGGCGGCGCGGTGGCCGTCCGTGAAGAGGCCGACCTTCACATAGTCGACCCCGGTGGCGGCGGTGGCGCGGATCAGGTCGTGGGTCAGGTCAGGATCGGCGGGCAGGTCGCCGATGGTGGCGCTGACCGGGCGGCGGCCGGCGACCCGGGTGACGATCGTGCGGATCTGCGCGCAGGGCAGGGCGCCCAGGGCCCCGCGCGCCGGGTCCTTGAGGTCGATGAGGTCGGCGCCGCCGCGCAGCGCCTGCTCGGCCTCGAGCGTGTCGGTCACACTGGCCAGCAGTCGGGTCATGGCAGGGCCCCGCCGGACTGATGGGCCGTCACCCGCTCCATCAGCCAGTCCCAGGCCTCCTGTTCCCGGGGGCCGGCGGTCTTCTGCATGGCGATGCTGAGGTAGGCAATGTCCCGGCTGACCTGCTCCTGCGGCAGCCGGTCGAGCCGGCTGACCAGGATGGCCAGCTCGAGCACGGCCCCCTGGGCGCGGTTGAAGCCCTGGAAGGGGCCGTGGGTCTGCTCCAGGATCGGGCGGCAGAGCAGGCGCGGGCGCTCTCGGTCGTCCTCGAGCGTCTGCAGTTCCAGTTCGGTATGGGCCAGGGCGTCCGCCAGGCGCGGCGCGGCGACGCGCTGGGCATCGACCAGGGGCCAGTTGGTGCGCCCGGTCAGGCAGCCGGCGAAGATGCGCACGTCATCGGTGTAGTTGACCACCGCGCTGCGGCCGGCGAGCAGGAAGTCGAGCGTGGTGGAGGGCCGGAAGGGGGCGACGACAATGAGCGGCCCCGCGCGGCGGATGCCCATGGGGGCGCAATGGGTGCGGCCGTCCGGGTGGCGGGTGGTGACGATGATTTCTTGGATCATGGGGGCCTGGTCGCGCTCTTTCACTTAGAAAGAGCAATTATCCACAGATGAACACAGATGAACACAGATTATTCATTGGCTTACGCTTGGTCGGGGGCTCACCGTGCCGGCGATTGTGACGATAGCGATAAGCGCATGACACTTCAGAGAAAATCTGTGTTCATCTGTGTTCATCTGTGGATTTTAGGTTTAAGGTTTGGCGGTGCTGCGATCGGTCCGCACAGCGGACCCTACGGGCTTTTCGAGAATAACCCTGAGCTGAAGCAATGGACAGGATTAACAGGATTTCTCAGGATCTACAGGATAGGCTGTTGCTGCACGTCGCACTGAACTCATCCTGTTAATCCTGCAAAATCCTGTTAATCCTGTCCAATTTCTTCGGCTGACTCGGTCGCCAGACTGGCATCGGGAATTCCGCTTCGCGCTATGCGGTCCTTGCCGCTCCAGGCTCAGCGCTTACGGGTCGGCCCGACCGGCGCGAAGTGCTCCAAGTCCGTCGGCCCCGGCGGCAGCACGCAGCCCCAGCGCAGCGGTTGGTCCTGGACATAGCGCTTGCCGAGCTGGTGGGCGATCTGGGCGCGGGCCAGTTCCACGCCCAGATAAAAGGCGTGGCCGGCGTCCTCTTGCACCCCCAGGTGAGGGTAGAAGGCAAAGGGGTCGTCGAAGCTGTGCAGGCCGTCGCGGTTGAAGCAGTGGATGGCCTCGCTGCTGACCTGGATGCGGTAGTTGGGGTCGCGGATGGCGGCGGCCAGTTCGCGGATGTCCGGCAGGCTCGTCGGGAAGGGGTTGCGTTCGTGGATGGCGGTCAGGCCGCCGTCGATCTGTTTGGGGAGGCTCCCTTCCTGGCGTGCCCAGTGCATGATGCGGCGGGCCCGGTCGGCCTCGCGCACCGCGCTGCGGCAGTGGGCGCTGACCTGGGTGGTCAGGATGTTGCCGATCTCAAGCTCGGAAACCAGGCCCATGAGGATGGCGGTGATGCCGGTGGTGTCGGCCTCGGTGAGTTCGGTCAGGTTGCCCAAGCCCATCATGATCTGCGCCCCTGGGTAGGCCCGGCGCAGACTGTGATAGCGCACCAGCGAGTCGGCGAAACCGAAATGGATGGGGTCCAGGATGGGGTCGGCCAGGTAGGGTCGGCCGCGCGCATCCAGTTGCGCCATGGCCCGCTCCAGGGAGGCCAGGTCGCCCGGTTGGCTCGGCACCAGCACCGGGCAGGCGGCGACCTGGTCGGCGATCCAGAGGTTGTCCTCGTTGAGGCTCAGCAGGAAATCCGCCCCGGCCTGGCCGCCGGTCAGGAGTTCCGCGGACTGCATCGAGTCGACGCTGACCAAATGGCCGGCCTCCTTCAGGGCGCGCACGCTCGCGTCCAGGTGCGCGAAGGGGGTGTCCGGCAGGCAGCCCAGGTCGATCACGTCGGCCCCGTCGGCGCGCAACTGGGTGGCCCGCGCCAGGATCGCCGGGACGTCCAGACGCGGCGCATCGACGATCTCGGCGAAGATGCGGACACTGTGCGTGCTGAGATCCGGCTGCCGGCCGGTGAGGCCGAAATAGCCGGGCAGGTCCATCAGTTCCTCGGGCCCGCGCTCCACCGGGATGCCGAAGTGCTCGGAGAGCGCCGCCAGGTCCCCGCGGCAGCGCCCGGGGATGATGATCCGGTCGGCCCCGGCGGTATCGTCGAGCCGCCGCCGGATCATGTCCGCGGTCATCAGGGCGGCGACCTTGACCCCGAGCTGGCGCACCGTCCAGGTGGTATCGCCCAGGTCCATCCCCTCCAGGACGCGCCGCAGGGGCCGCTCGGCGAGCTGGCCGGTCAGGAACAGAATGTGCCCGCTCATGGGGGCAGCGCCAGGGCGGCCGCCAAGGCAGCGACGCTGTCGACCACCGTCGTGTACTCGAAGCCGCGCAGCCGCTCGACATTCTCCAGGTCGATGCGGCGCGGATAGACCATGACCTGGCCGCCCGGGGCCTCGGTCTGCATGGCGGGCGCGGTGTCGCACGCAAAGACGATGCTCGGGACCCGACACTTGCCGGCCTGGGCGTAGATGTTGGTCACCAGGGTGTCGGAGATCCCGCAGACCATCTTGGCGACGGTGTTGGAGGTGGCGGGGGCGATCACCAGGCGTGAATAGACGCCCTGGTAGAAGCGCGCGACCGGGGGGGCGCTGGCGGCGCCGTCGCGGTAGCAGGTGATGCGCTCACGCAGGCGCTTCAGATCCACCCCGTACATGACCAGCACCTCGGCCGCCGCGCGGGTCAGAAAGAGGTCCACGTCGGTGCGCGACTCCACCAGCGCCAGGCATTCGCCAAGGAAATGACCGGAGCCGGTGATGGCCCAGGCGAGTCGGGGGGTGGCGGGGTGCTGCATCGTGGGGCCTGGGGTGTTTGATTTAGAAAGAGGAGTTCTCTCACAGAGACACAAAGATCACAAAGATTTTCAGAGCGATCTGTCGGTCGCGGAGGATACCCGGGCGGTGATCGGCCCGACGCCTGCAATGATCGGTTTTTCTTTGTGTTCTTTGTGTTCTTTGTGTCTTTGTGTCTTTGTGAGAGAAATTGCCGGACTTCGGTTTAAAGGTGGAAAACGACCGAGGGGCGAGGATCTGAATACTCGCTCCCATGCGTCAGGTCACTGCCATTAGGTTAAGCCGCACCGCCTACTGGGAGCGCCGCACCCCAGTGCGGCGCGGCCTCTGCTCAACCCACACCGGCGCGGTGAGCTGCGAGATCGTGCCGCACTGGGGTGCGGCGCTCCCAGAGCGTCACCGCGCGCTCAAGGCCGCTCCGGGGGACCATAAGCCAAACAGCGCCGCCTGCACAAGCCCCGCGCGCGGGGCCGCCGCTTACTGCGGATGCCTGCTCCCGGTCCCATCAAACGCCTGATAACGCGCCTGTCTCAGCGCCGATCGCCTCTTGGTGACACCTGTTGCATAATCGACGCAGGGCGACCGGCGGTCCCGGGTCCGATCCTGGCCGCGCCCGGCCCGCCCTCTTTGTTGACCGGGAGGTCGCCGGTCCGCACAGCGGACCCTACGGGCCCGTAGGGTCCGCTGCGCGGACCGCTCGCCGGCTGCTGCGCCCGGCCCATCCCCGGGCACCCGGCTGACCGGTCCGGTCCTTGCAAAGGACTGGCACCAGCCGCGCATCGATTCCTCAAAGAGCCACCGGTATGTCGAACTCCGCCGCCGCCGATCCCGCACCTGACCACGCGGGCCAGGTCGGCCCCATCATCGCGGCCCACCGTGACCGGCCCGGCGCCATGCTGCCCATTCTGCACGCGATCCAGCGACAGTTGGGCTGGGTCCCGGGGGCGGCGGTGCCGCTGATCGCCGACGCGCTCAACTGTTCCCGGGCCGAGTCCTGCCAGGCGCTGGGCGCTCTGGCGCTGGAGGCCCACGCCCGCGCCGCCCTGGGTCTGGATTATTACCAGACCAGCGCGGACGGCGCCCTGACGCTGGAGCCGGTCTACTGCCTGGGCAACTGCGCCTGCTCGCCCGCCGTGCGGGTCGATGACGAGATCCTGGGGCGCGTGGACCAGGAGCGCTTCGACGCCCTGATTGCCGGACTGCGCGGCGCCGGGGCCACGGCATGAGCCCGCCCCTGACCGCGAGCCGGCCCCAGCGGGTCTATGTGCCGGGCGATTCCGGCGCACTGTCGGTGGGCGCCGACCAGGTCGCGCGGTCGCTTGAGATCGAGGCGCAGCGGTGCGGCCTGCCGATCGAACTGGTGCGCAACGGGTCGCGCGGGCTCTATCGGCTGGAGCCGCTGGTGGAGGTCGAAACCCCGGCCGGGCGCATGGCCTATGGCTCGGTCCGGGCACCGGACGTCCCCGACCTGTTCGCGGCCGGCTTTCTGGACGGCGAGCCCCACCGCCTGGGCCACGGCCTCACCGCCCTGATGCCCTACCTGGCCGGCCAGGAGCGCCTCACCTTCGCCCGGGTGGGGCTGACCGACCCCCTGAGCCTCGACGACTACCAGGCGCATGGCGGGTTCGTCGGGCTCAGGCACGCCATTGGACTTGAGCCCGGTGAGATCGTGCAGGAAGTGACCGACTCCGGCCTGCGCGGGCGCGGCGGTGCCGCCTTCCCGACCGGGATCAAGTGGGCCACGGTCCGCAATGCCCCGCTCGCGCCCAAGTATGTCGTCTGCAACGCGGACGAGGGCGACTCCGGGACCTTCTCCGACCGCATGTTGATGGAGGGCGACCCCTATTGCCTGATCGAGGGGACCACCATCGCCGCCCTGGCGGTGGGGGCGACCCAGGGCTATATCTATTCCCGCTCCGAGTACCCCCACGCCTTCCGGATCATGGAGGCGGCCATCGCCCGGGCGCGGGCGGCGGGGTTCCTGGGGCCGGACCTGCTCGGTTCCGGCCGTACCTTCGAGTTGGAACTGCGCATGGGCGCCGGGGCCTATATCTGCGGCGAGGAGACCGCCATGCTGAAGAGCCTCGAGGGCAGGCCCGGCCTGGTGCGCTTCAAGCCGCCGCTGCCGGCCATTGCCGGGCTCTTCGGTCGGCCGACCGTGATCAACAATGCCATGAGCCTGGCCTCGGTCCCGATCATCCTGGCCCAAGGCGCCGCCTTCTATCCTGACGCCTGGGGGGTAACGTACTCCCGTACTCCCCTACTAACGTACTTCTCTTAGAGGGCAACCGTTGGACATCAAGAACCTGATCAAACAAGCCAACCAGATCGGCGATTTCTTCGGCGCCTGGCCGGACCCCGCGCAGGGGCGCGCGGAGGTCACCAATCATCTGAAGCGCTTCTGGGAACCGCGTATGCGCCGCCAGATCATCGAGCATGTGCGCGCCCAGGGCGGGGCGGGCCTGAACCCGCTCGTGATCGAGGCGATCGGACAACT
>Ga0247840_10002529_pt1 | contig 32500 bp, 32 predicted proteins | sample LaCruzMarch2015__FD_192404 | JGI IMG/M metagenome (GOLD analysis project Ga0247840, IMG submission 192404) | Freshwater microbial communities from meromictic Lake La Cruz, Castile-La Mancha, Spain - LaCruzMarch2015_17m | ecosystem: Environmental > Aquatic > Freshwater > Lake | place: Spain...
ATCAGCACCAGAAAGAAATCAACCATAGAGGCAACCGAAACTTCCGACTGGCCAACACCTACCGTCTCCACCATCACCACATCAAACCCGGCGGCTTCGCACAAAAGCAATGTTTCCCTAGTCTTGCGGGCGACACCGCCCAATGTTTTCCCGGATGGGGAAGGACGAATAAACGCCATCTCATTTACGGCCAGTTTTTCCATTCGAGTTTTATCCGCGAGGATCGAACCGCCAGTTTTTGGCGAACTGGGATCAACGGCAAGAACCGCGACAGAGAAACCTTTCTGGATCAACATCATCCCGAAACTCTCAATAAATGTGCTTTTGCCGGCACCGGGAAGCCCCGTGATTCCAAGCCTCAGTGCTTTCCCTGTCCGAGGTAGAAGAGCGTCCAGAATCTGCCTTGCGACTTGCTGATCGGCCGGCAGTGCGCTTTCAATCAGCGTAATAGTCTTTGCCAGCATTCGCCGGTCACGGTTCAGAACTCCCGAAATATAGCTTTGAGCATCAGGCTTTTTCATAGGCTATTTACCTTGCAGGTATTTTCCTTCAAGCAGGAGCAAAACTTTATCCGCGGACTGCGTGATGGCTGTTCCCGGACCGAAGATGCCCTGCACGCCTTGGGCATAAAGGAAGTCATAATCGGCAGGCGGGATGACACCGCCAACGATAACTATAATTTCCTCACCCCCCAGTTCTCTCAGTTTTGCAATCAGTTCCGGTACAAGGGTTTTGTGGCCGGCGGCAAGGCTCGAAGCGCCCACCACATGAACATCGTTTTCAATGGCCATCTTGGCTACTTCTTCCGGCGTCTGAAACATCGGGCTGATATCCACATCAAAACCCAGATCGGCATAGGCGGTGGCAACTACCTTGATGCCCCGGTCATGTCCATCCTGCCCCATTTTGGTCACAAGCATGCGCGGACGGCGGCCTGTTTTTTCAAAGAATATTTCCACCCGTTTGCGCAAGGCGGCAAGAATTTCACTATCCCCATATTCAGAGGCATACGCGCCGGAAATAACGCGGGTGGTTGCCACATAGCGACCGAAAATTTTTTCCACAGCGTCGGACACTTCGCCCACGGTCGCCCGCAGTCTTACCGCGTCAATTGATGCCGCAAGTAAGTTGCCCCCTTCTTTGGCAACAGAGGTAATCTTTTCCAGTGCATTTCTTACAGCCTTATTATCGCGTCCGGCTTTAATCTGTTTCAGGCGGAGAATCTGCTCGTCGCGGACGGAAGCGGGAACATCCAGAACATCAATGGGTACTTCATCATTAACTTTGTATTTGTTCACGCCGACGATTGTGTCCTTTCCGAGGTCAATCCGCGCCTGTCTGCGGGCGGCTGATTCCTCAATTCTCATTTTGGGCATTCCGGTTTCAATGGCGCTGGCCATGCCGCCCAGTTGTTCAATTTCATCGATAATTTTTTGCGCTTCCCTAATGATTGATGCGGTCAGTGACTCGATATAATAAGAACCACCCAGGGGGTCAACCACATGACAAATCTGAGATTCTTCCTGAAGAATGATTTGCGTGTTTCGGGCAATGCGCGCCGAAATTGGCGTGGGCAGGCTTACTGCCTCGTCAAAAGAGTTGGTGTGCAGAGATTGCGTCCCACCAAGAGCAGCAGCCAAGGCCTCCAGAGTTGTTCGAATAATATTGTTGTACGGATCCTGCTGTGTAAGACTCCAGCCAGATGTTTGAACATGAGTGCGCAAAACAGTAGAGCGGGGATTGGTCGGGTTAAACTCACTGACAATTTTATGCCAGAGAAATCGCGCTGCCCGCAGCATGGCAATTTCCATAAAGAAGTTCATACCCACACCGAAGAAAAACGAGAGACGGGGCGCGAAATCGTCAATCTTCAGGCCACCGTTAATAGCTGCCCGGATATATTCCTTGCCGTCAGCCAAAGTAAAAGCCGCCTGCAATACAGAATCAGCGCCTGCCTCCATTATATGGTAGCCGCTGATGGAAACCGTATTGTAACGCGGCATATTCTGAGAGCAGTAGGAGATAATATCAGAGACGATCCGCATCGAGCTGCGGGGCGGGTAAATATAAGTATTGCGCGTGAGATATTCTTTGAGGATATCGTTTTGGATGGTTCCGGCTAACTGATCTTGCGCGACTCCCTGTTCCTCGGCGGTAACGATATAGCCTGCCAGAATGGGAAGTACCGCACCGTTCATCGTCATGGATACGGTAACTTTAGAAAGCGGAATCTGATTAAAAAGGATTTTCATATCCTCGACCGAATCTATGGCCACACCGGCTTTGCCTACATCACCTGCCACGCGGGGATGGTCGGAATCGTATCCCCGATGGGTTGCCAGATCGAAGGCTACAGATAGGCCAGTCTGACCCGCTGCCAGATTTTTCCGGTAAAAGTCGTTTGATTCCCTGGCGGTGGCAAATCCCGCGTATTGGCGGATGGTCCATGGTTGATTGGTGTACATTGTCGCCGTGGGGCCTCGCATATAAGGGGCCATGCCGGCGAGAGTATTTACGGAATCGAGCCCCTCCAAATCTTCGGCAGTGTAAATCGGTTTTACAAGGATTCCTTCCGGTGTCTCCCAGTTCAGGGAATCTGGGCTCTTTCCTTTTAATTCTTTTGCGGCAAGTTCCTGCCATTTTTCCTTTGGAGAATGCTGGGACATCATGAACTCCTTGTTTAAAGATAATCACTTCCTTATATTGGCGTGTTCATAAAATCAAGCCGAAAAATGCCGCCTTGAAGTAAAAGCAATTCGCTCGGTATTAATACTCGGCATTAATAACTTGCTTTTTAAAACACAAATAATATGATGCACAATATGAATGATGAAAAACTTTACATTGTGATGATGGGATTGCCTGCAAGAGGTAAATCCACTCTTGCTGTGCGTCTACGGGACGCCTTTCGAAGGGATAGAATTACCACAAAAATATTTAATAATGGTAACCTGCGGAGGATGTACAGGCCGCTTCAGGAGACATCACTGTCGGAATTTTATTCTCCCGAAAACACATCCGCCGCAGAGACGAGAAAAAAAATTGCCCGAATCAACATGAAGAGGGCCAAATCATATCTGCGAGGCGCGGGGCAGATTGCTATCCTTGATGCAACCAACGCCAGCAGAGAACGCAGGAAAATGATCGAAGAGCTACTGAGCGATTATCCGATTCTTTTTATTGAATGCGTAAATGATGATGAAGAAATCCTTGGCCTCAACATCATGGAAAAGACTAAGCTGCCTGATTTTGCTCATCTCGACCGCCGGACGGCGAAAGCGGAATTTATAAAACGGATTGCTTACTATCGTCTGGTGTATTCGCCGCTTGCGGTGGAAAGAAACTATGTGCGGCTAGATTCTCTGCACAACAAGATCCTCGAGGAAAAGCACAGCGACACGATTAGTCTCTACCCCCGCATTCGTGATTATCTGGTCACAGATGTGGTCAAGAATCTCTTTTTGATCCGCCATACAGAAACAGGATATAATATTGCCAACCGTATCGGAGGTAATCCGTCACTCACGCAGAAGGGCATGGCGCAGGCACAGTCTTTGGGGAGGTTTTTCCAGAAACTGAGCCTACCCTATATTTTTACCAGCAGCAAAAAAAGGACGATGCAAACGGCTCAGTTAATCGCTTCCGGGCAGGAAGATTGCACAATTATCCCGATTAAGGAATTTGATGAAATTCATGCCGGTATTTGTGAAGGGATGACATATAAGAGCATTGAAAAGAAAATGCCGCAAATATATCAGGGCAGGGAGGCGGATAAATATTCCTATGCATATCCAGGTGGTGAAAGTTATGAACTAATGAAACTGCGCATCGAAGTGGGCATTAAGAAGACTTTCCATTTAAACCGGCATTCCGGCAACATTATGATCATCGGCCATCAGGCTGTCAACAGGATGATTCTTTCTCATTTTCTTTACCGGCGTGAAGAAGACGTTCCATACATATATATTCCGCAAGACAGATTTTACCACATCATATCCATTCAGGATAAAAAGCTATTTGAAATGAAAAGATACGATTAATGGCAATTTTTTCAGCAAAAAAAATGCAGGCAAGATCAAACTATCCCTTGACAAGCAAAAACAGACCCCATATACTTCCTAGCATTGAAAAGTATTTCAAAATAAAAAGGGGGATTTAATTTATGGGTCGATCATTTTTATGGAAAAGTTTAGTTGTAGTTTTTGGATGCGCAATTATCGCATTTACTGCCGGTGTCGGATATGTGAACGCGGCTGCAGTGGGCGATGTGGTAGCTAATCCTCAAATAAAGGATGCAGAAGATAATCCCGCAACCATTCCTGATTTTGGTACTAAAGTGCTTGGGGTAACCTATGCCAATACGGGTGCATCTGATTTAGGTGATCCGATAGCCGATGCGACTAAAGCAAAAAAATATGACAAGGCTGTTTACACAGGATTAGGTGTTGCCAATCTGAAGGACTCACCTGTTCCCAACTTCATTATTCGAAAAATAATCAAGGGGAAGATCGAGAAATATCAAGCCACAATCCTGACCGATGCTGATCTTACACTTCCCAAGACTTGGGGTTTGGGCGATGTCAACGATAAGTCGGTGTTTATGGTGATTGGCAAAGACAAAAAAATCAAATTCATAAAGTTTGCCGATAAAAAGAATCCGTGGACTCCCGCGGAAGTAAGCGCTGCTATTAAAGTAATTGATGATCTGGTAAAGAAATAGTAGCAGTAAAATTCAGTTGTAACCACAAAAACCCCCATCCTTTTTTACATAAAGAATGGGGGTTTTATTTTGCAATGTTTTTACCCTATTAATAAATTCGCATTATTATCGCATTATTATTTCTGCATTATTATTTCTTGACACGTCTGCAACAATAATATAGTTATTTATGTGACTGAAGGTCAGAACAAGTGAATATTGGCAGTAATTTTACCAATTTATCGTAGTTTTCAAAATTTTATATATTGAGGTATTCATTTGAGCTCGCAGGATAGAAGAGAAAAGGAACGGGAAAGTCGAAGAAGCGCGATTTTAAAAGCCGCGCGTAAGCTTTTTTTCGATCGCGGTTTCAAAAATGTAACAGTTGATAACATTGCCGCTAAAGCTGAAGTCAGCAAAGGGTCTGTCTATCTTTATTTTAAAAGTAAAGAGGAAATATACACCCAGATATTGATTAACGATAGTATTGCCACTTTTGAAGACTGGAAGAATAAGTTTTCGGATGGGGATATGTCGGCGGAAGAACTTCTGTGGGCATTTGCGGACAATTATATTAATTATTTTCTGGGTGATAATGAGCTTTTCAGAATACTTATGACATTCATGCTGCATGCGGATGACATGATTCTTACAGATGAACAAAATTCTCAACTCCTTCAGACTACAAATGACAACATTAAGTTCGTTTCTGAAATACTGCAAAAAGGAATTGATTCCGGTGAGTTCTTGCCAATAATCAATATATGGCAGACGCAAAATGCAATTTGGGGGTTACTAAACGGCATTATTTCCCTTTTTCTTTTTATTGGCAATCCGGCAAAACGCGAGGAAAGAATCCGGTCAACGGTCAAGAATAGTTTAAATAGCATAATTAAAGGTTTGAAGGCTTAAAACGCTTGCGCCTAATCCCTGATCAACTTCTGAAAATCCTGATCCGCTGTATGCAGTAGCTTTTCCACATCGACTTCGAGTTTATCAAAGCGTTCAATAATAGCACGGGCTTGCTTTGTCAGCTGCATTGATTTTTCCCTGTCGCCAATCTCTACGAGTTTCATTTCCATCCGCTCTTCGGATGCTTTGAGTCTTCCCCAGGCAGCTCTGTAGGACATTCCCAGTTTTTTGGCCGCGGCATTGAGGCTGCGTTGCTCATCTACGGCCTTGAGGATATTATCTCTTCCCTTGCCGAAAACAACTTTGCCGTTTTTTTCAATCCAGATTTTATATTTGATTTCCATCGAATATTTACTCTCCCGAATTTTAACCTTTGTAATGATAGATTTTCGTATCTATTTATGTTATATATAGCATAAGTAAGAAAATTACAGTAAAATTAAAATTATGAAAAAACACTTAATTGTTGCGCTAGTCCTGATTAATTTAATAAGCCCGTTATCCGCATCGGCACAGGAAAAAATTTCAGTTGCAGTGGCGGCTAATTTTATCCAAACATTCAAAGAGATAGCTGCTGACTTTGAAGGAAAAACGCAGATTGAAGTTGAGGCGACTTTTTCTTCAACAGGTAATTTGTACAGCCAGATTGTAAGCGGCGCGCCCTATGATCTTTTTTTATCCGCTGATGAGGAAAGACCGGCAATTCTAAGCAAAGATGGGCTGGCGGAAAAACCTTTTATTTACGCCCGGGGGCAAGTGATCCTCTGGTCGGCTAATAAGGATTTCTGCAAAGCAGCAACATGGCAAGACGCTTTAAAAAATAATCGGATCAAAAAGATTGCGATTGCCAATCCGGCAACTGCCCCTTACGGAGCAGCGTCTAAGGTTGCGCTGCAAAAAGCCGGCTTGTGGGATGCGCAGCTTCGCAAACTGGTCAACCCTCAGGACATTGCGCAATCGTTTCAATACGCATCAACATCAGCGGTTGATGCCGGATTTTGTGCAATGTCGGCAACTGCAAGTCCTGACGGGAAAAAAGGCTGTTTTTACGTTATAGGGGAAGCGCCGGATACTATTCAATCCGCCTGCGTATTGAAGCGGGCAAAAAACCGCGCCGCTGTAAAGCGGTTCGCTGAATATTTATCATCGCCTGAGGCAAAAATAATTAAAATGAAATTTGGATACCGGTAAATGGATTATCTTGCGCTTTATGTTACTTTGAAACTTGCTCTTGTCACGACTATCTTCCTGATGCTGATGGCCGCGCCCATTGCTTATGTACTGGCCTACTTGCGCTTTCCCGGCAAATCACTTCTGGAAGCGTTCATCTATCTACCAATGGCTCTTCCGCCTACGGCCATCGGTTTTTATCTGCTTATAGTCATGGGTCCAAAGGGTTTCGCCGGCAAAGCATGGGGATTTTTTACCGGCGATTCGCTCCTTTTCACCTTCATCGGAATAACAATCGCATCCATTATTTACAGTATTCCTTTTGCCGTCCAGCCGATGAAAGCGGCCTTTGCCAAAATCGACCGTCGCCTGCTGGATGCCGCCTATGTTCTGGGTTTATCGAAGCGGTCGGCATTTTTGAGGGTCATCATCCCCAATTCTTTGGGCGGCATTGCCGCCGCCGCTATTTTAGTTTTTCTGCACAGCATCGGAGCCTTCGGCGTTCTCTTGATGGTCGGCGGCAGTATTCCGGGAGAAACCAAAGTCGCCTCGATTGCCATTTATGAAGCTGTGGAAACAATGAATTACCGGGCCGCGGGCATGATCGCGCTCAGCTTCATTCCGATCAGTTATGTCTTTTTATTATTAATAAACAAGCTCAATAAGGATTCCAATATATGACCATCTCAGCTTCCTTCAAAAAAAGATTGAAATACTTTGAACTGGATATATCGTTTTCCTGCCCATCGGAAAACATGATGGTAATGATCGGCCCTTCAGGCGGCGGAAAAACAACCATTATCCGCATTCTCGCCGGTCTCGATACACCGGATGAAGGCAAAATCATCTTTGGTGATGATATCTGGTTTGATTCCGCAATGCGCATTAATGTTTCGCCACAAAAACGTCGCTTGGGTTATGTTTTTCAAGACTATACGCTTTTCCCACATCTGACTATGTACGAAAATGCGGCATTTGCCGCCGTCAATAAAAAGGAAGTTTATGAACTGTTTGAACTGTTTAAAATAGGCCATCTGCGAAACCGCAAGCCCCACAGGGTCTCCGGCGGGGAACGGCAGCGCTGCGCCATCTGTCAGACGCTTGCCAGACATCCCCGTCTGTTGCTTTTGGATGAGCCTTTCTCCGCGCTCGACACCATCACGCGGCGCGGCCTGCGAGAAGAATTGAAAAATTTGAAAGGCAGCCTGTCTTTCCCCATTATTTATGTAACGCATGATATTAATGAAGCGCTATTTTTGGCCGATGAAATTCTACCTGTCGTTGACGGCAAAAACGACGACGGCTGGATGCAGCGGATGATCACTCGCGAACCATCAGATGCCTTATCCGCCCGGGCGGCAAGGGAACCAAGGCTGGCATTAGTATATTAATGAGACTCAAATTTCAGAAGCAAAGCGAACTGGAATTTGTTAGTCTCATTTATCCAGCGAAGCAGGGCTAATGAGACTCCAGTTTCAGAAACGAAGTGCATAACCTGAAGGTCATCTGCGACTGAAATTGGCAAGTCGAATTAATGACACGAGCTGAAAACGAACGAAGTAAAGTTTGAAGCGTAAGTGGAATTATCCCGTGTGCGAAGCATAGAGGGATATCCCGCGAAGCGGAGCTAAGGAGCATATTTATGAACATTTGCACCTATTCTTATGAAGAGTATCTCCATTTAGTCAAGTCTTTCCACGGGAATCTAGCGCCTGGCCTGATTATCGGCGGTTTTATCGTTGATTTGGCCATGAAGCATCTGCCGGAGGGAGAATTTTTTGACGCCGTTTGCGAAACGCCTGTCTGCCTTCCCGATGCTATCCAGATTCTGACCCCTTGCACTATCGGCAACGGCTGGCTGAGCATTATCAATTTTGGCCGGTTTGCCGCTACATTGTATGAAAAATATAGTGGCAAGGGAGTGAGGGTTTTTCTCGATACAAAAAAACTGGAAGCCTGGCCGGAAGTGCGCGATTGGTATTTAAAAAAGAAGAAAAAAAGTGAACAGAATGCTTATTTACTGCTGACGCAGATCAAGGAGGCAGGTCACGGATTGCTTAGCGTTCAGCGCGTGCGTGTTGAACCGGAAAAAGTCCGCCGCAAGAAATTGGGCCCGGTTGGCGTTTGCCCTTCCTGCGGCGAGGCCTATCCTTCGCGTGACGGCGAGAGCTGCCGTAGCTGTCAGGGAGAGACGCCCTATACTGATGTGGTTGCCATAATAAAATATTGACGATTATTGAGCTCGATCCGCAACAAGCCGGAATCCCAGGTAGTTGTAGCGATAGTCCGGCTCGATCGCGCTGCGGTAAGACGTGCGAGCGTACCAGGAATTGAAGTACCAGCTGCCGCCGCGTAGCACGCGTTCGGAACCGGAAGACGGCCCCCTAGGATTGTCTCGTGGACTTTCGCCGTAATAGCTATCCCCATACCAATCGGAACACCATTCCCAGATATTCCCGGTCATGTCATATATGTCCAGGCTGTTGGGCTTCTTCTGACCCACTGGGTGTGTTTTATTGCCTGAATTGTCGCTACACCATGCATAATCACCAAGCGATAATCCATTGCTTGTCCCAGCCCATTTCTCCGCTTTGCCGCCGCTTCTTGCGGCGTATTCCCATTCGGCCTCTGTGGGCAGACGATAATTTTTGCCACTTTGGGCATTTAGCGTACAAATAAATTCCTGAACATCATTCCAGGATACCTGCTCCACCGGGCAGTCATCGCCGCGGCTGCTGAAATTGGACGGGTTGCCGCCCATTACTTTCTTCCACTGCCTCTGAGTTACCTGATACTTCCCTATACAAAAATCGCTTAAGCAAACCTCATGGGCAGGCCTCTCGTCCGGCCTGCCGTCGCCAAAGATATCCCCCATCTCAAAGCAGCCACCCGCGACAAAGATTAATTCCATGTCGGTTGTGGAGTCAATGTGGGCAGCCTCCGTCTCTGAGTTTGTTTGGGAAATTGGATGCGGATTCTTGTCTTTCATTTTGTTCTCCTTGCTTTCTGCTTTTCTACTAATAGCAATCAGGGAATTAATTTCCCGGGACAGCTGTAGATATATCCACCAGTCTTGCTTACATATCCCAGCAAAGTGACGTTATGCTGCTGCGCCAGCTTTACTGCGGCGGTGGTCGGTGTGGATTTGGAAACTAAAACCGGAACACCCATCCGGATGATTTTTGTCATGATTTCCGAAGATATTCTTCCGGATACAAAAACCAAAGACTTGCCGAACAAATCGAGATTGTTTTCCTTCAGCATGAGTCCGGTGATCTTATCAAAGCAGTTATGCCTGCCGATGTCTTCAATCAGTATTTCATAATCGGCGGTATGCAAAAGCACGCTGTGTACTCCTCCGATGTCGACATAGACATCCGATCTTGTGACAAAATTATTCATTAAATTCAGGATTGAATTTATCGAATAGGTCGCATCGCTCTGGACTTCTTTGTATTGGCTCTTCTTAAGGGGATTAATGTAGGTATAACATTTACCGCAACCGGAGGTGAGACTTCTTAAGCTCTCCTGCCTGTCAATGATTACGCCTTCTTTCAGTTTGATGATCACCGCCAGCATTTTGTCATTAAAATAAATATTTTCTACATCTGAATATGAATTAATGACTCCTTCGTTATAAAGGAACCCCAGTGCCAGCTCTTCCTGATACTGATTAAGGCAAAGCACGGAGACAAGTTCAGTTCCGTTGACGATTACTTTCAGTGATATTTCAGCAATGACTTTTTTACTGATGTCTTGAATATGGCAGCCATCTTTGCCCCTGCTGATCTCACCGACAGTCATCTCTTCATAAATTGTATCTTCCATAAAACCTTTTCTTTAATTATTTACGCTTTGATTCATAGCTTTCCCGATCGATAAGGTTGTGTACGCGTGGACTGAATATAGGGAAAATATGATTTTGTGTCAAGAAAAACAAGAATTTATATTTTCATTAGTAATGGACAGCAAGCCAGATGGTCTCCTGCTCCGGATTTGTCCACTCCACCCGATGCCGAACATGTTTCTCGATATGCAGGTATTCACCAGGATTTATCTTGATTAGTTGAGGTTGATTTTCAAAACGAATATTCGCGCTGCCCTTTAAAAGAATAACCCATTCATTTTCAGATTGATCGTACCAGAAACCTTCCTTAGAACAATGCCCTTGGGAAACAATTCTTTCAATACGAAAACTGGAGGTTTGGAGAATGGTTTCAATAAGCTCGTCTTTTAAATCATCTGGGATATCGGCAAAGAGACCCTTTTTAGTTATCGTCATGATTATTAAACTATCCCATTATCCCTTCGTCCGCAAAGCTAAAGTAGTTGCCATCACCGATGATGATGTGATCGAGCACTTTGATTCCCAGGAGCTTTCCGGCAGCGGATAATTCCTGTGTGAACTTTTTATCTTCAGGGCTGGGCAATATGTTGGCGCTGGGATGATTGTGAACGCAAATAATTGCCGCCGCGAATTTTTGGAGTGCCGTATGAATAATTTCCCGCACAATCGGCATGGCCTGATTAACCGTACCTGTAGCTGCGTCGCTTGTAACAATGATTCGATTGTTGCTGTTGAGATAGACAACTTTAAAGACTTCCGTCTTGAGGTCGCGCATCTGCGGCATGAGAATATCGAAAACATCCTTTGCGGCAGCGATCTTTGGCTTTGGACCGCTGACTTCCACTTCACGGAAACGCCGTCCGATTTCGAGTGCGGCTTGAATTTGAGCGACTTTGGCGGGACCCAGACCTTTGAATTCTTTCCACTGGCGCATATCGGTATGGATCATATTGCGAAAGGTGCTAAACTTTTCTATAATCTGGCGGGCCAGATCAATGGCGCTGTTACCTTTGACACCTGTGCGTAAAAGGATTGCCAGAAGCTCTGAATTGCTTAACGCATTCGCGCCGCGCTTGAGCAGCTTCTCCCTTGGTCGGTCATCTTCCGGCCAGCTTTTGATTCCGGTTGATTTACTGTTTTTGGTCATTTCATTTTATCCTCTGAGAACCACGGGTATAATGACCTCCTCTGCGCTACGATTTTGGACTTTGAATCTCTGATCCCACTACGCTTCGCTTCGGGGATAGTTCGACTAACAAATTCCAGCGCGCTACGTTCCTAGAATTTGAGTTCCTATCCCACTACGCTGCGCTTCGGGGATAGTTCGACTAACAAATTCCAGTTCACTGCGTTCCTGAAATTCGAGTCTCACTAAAGTTGACCACGCGTTCCAGGGGCACCAGCGGATAGATTTGCCCGTGATTGGGGGGCATGGAGTTATAGACCCAGTCAATATCCAGAGTACCCAGATTCACGCCACGGTAGCGGCAGTAGCCGTTAAAGATACCCCGCACCAAAACATCTTCCATCTGCATGGTCAGACAAAAAACGGATAACGTCATCCCCGGTTTGAGCATGGCAAGCTCGTCGCCAAAAGCGCCCGGATGAAACGCCAGGCGGCTGTTATCGGCTGCCTGACACTGGATAGCAGGAATGATGACCGGAAAGTCATCGTCGCCGATGAATGATAAAAATTTTACAGAATCGAGTCCATTGAATAATTTTTCTCCAAAATGCGAAAGTACACGTTCAGAATTTCCCTTTGCAGCGCCGCCTTTGGCCATTTTCGTCAACAGCGCCGATTTGACAACGGAGGCAAGTGGCAACGAACTTCCCTCTGTGGTCTCTTTCAGATCAAAATAATGCACTGTGTTGATGCCAAAATATGTATTGTACCGAAACATGGGCTGGTTGTTGTATATCTCATATTCAGTGCCTTCTTTTTTCAAGTGAGTCCATTGGGCTTTGCCGCGCCAAAGCTTTTTATCCAGTGTCAGGATGGCAAAGCCGATCTTTGCGTTGCGTTGCATATACTCTTTACTTTTGCCCTGGCAGAATTCTCCAACGATAAGCTGATTTGGTTTCGCCGCCATAACGGATGTCAGAAGTGTCATGTGGGGTAGACCTTCAGGCGTTACCGTCGCAATAATTCCAAGTTTCTCCGCAGGCGCAAAAGCCTTCATCTCCGCTTCAGTAAAATTATTTTTTATGGCCATGATATTATTCCTTTCAGTTATATTTAGCAGCAGGGAATTGATGCATTTTGCTCCCCTGTCATTTCTTCACTTGCTACCGGTTAATCCCACGTCGCTTTGCTCCTGGGATAGTTCGTCCATCAAATTTCAGTGCGCTACGCTTCTGAAATTTGGGACTCACTAAGTTTTGTTGAACCGCTCCAGCAGACAATTGACGGTGCTACTGTGCTTTTCGCGATTAGGCTTAGCTCTTCCATGAGCGACTTATCCGGAAGCTCCGTATGCGCAAACAGCCAGTCTATCCCCAACCTTTTATACTTATCGCGGCACAGATTGTTAAAGGCGCACAATTCCCATTTCGATACTGCACCATGCAGGTTTTTGCTGATAAAATCGCCTATTCCCCGGATATTTTCGGCAGTGTCCGTAGCGCCGGGAATCACCGGTGTGCGTATCCAGAGTGTTTTAGGAAAAAGATGAGTTTTTTTATAATTTGCCACGAAGACAGCATTTGCCAGAATTTTTTCACTTCCCACACCGGTATGTTTTTTGTGCCTCTCTGTTTCTATCTCTTTTATATCATACAGTAGAATATCCACATAAGGCAAAAATCCTGCAAGCGCATCCTGGGAAACCTGCCCGCAAGTATCGAGTGCTGTCTGAATCCCTATGCCTTTAAGTTCTTTTAAAAGGGCAAGGCAGAAATCATTTTGCAGGGCAGCCTCTCCGCCGGAAAGGGTAACACCGCCGCCGGATGATTCAAAATACGCGCGGTCTTTGACTAGTTCGCAGGCCAGATCATGAATATTCCATTTTTTACCTAAAAGCTCCATGGCTGTTGAGGGACATTCCCCTGTACATAAACCACAACCATTGCACAAAGACCTGTTTATGGTGATGCCTTTTTCGGTCTTCTCCAGAGCCAGCTTATCGCAGGTATTTACACAGATACCGCAACCAATGCAGCTTGTGGCTATCCATTGAATCTGCGGCTTGGGGCTGATGCTCTCCGGATTGTGGCACCATGAACAATTGAGCGAGCATCCCTTGAAAAAGACGGTTGTTCTCAGGCCAGGGCCATCCTCCGTGGACATACGGATAATCTCCAGAACGGTACCCTGTATTTCTTTATTCGCTTTGTTCTCCATCATCGGGGAACATCCTTAAAATTTGTTGTGACTGAGGCGTTCAATCACTTCGTTTTGAAGTTCTCTCCCCACAGTGGTAAAGTAGGCATTGTAGCCGGTAATACGAACCAGCAGATGGCGATAGTTCTGCGGATGATCCTGAGCATCTTTGAGCATAACGGGATCAAGCATATTGATCTGCAGAGCAGTGCCACCGTTTAGAGTGTAGCCCTTCAGAAACGCCTTGAATTTATCTTTGTGCACGGGATCTCGCAGAATTGAAGGATTGAAAGTTATAGTGTGGCTGGCACCATTGGGCAATTCATTTAAATAATCTTCCCAGTCACCCTCGGTACCTTTAGCTTTGCCACCCAGCACAAAGCCTACAGAGTTTGCGTTTGCCGTAGGACCCTTAATATCGGCACCGTTTGACGGACATATCGCGTTGGAAAGAAACTGCCCTTTGGCTCTTCCATCAGCGCTTGCCGCCATGATGAAACCATCACCTGCCCAGTAGTTCCAACTAAGCATTCCCGGACGGTATCTGCGGCCGGTTGATTTTGTGCTGTGCAGCCAGGATTCATCGCACCACAAAATCATTACTTTACGCGCAAGGGCATCCGCTTCATCATCGTCGCGGCCGTATTTAGGAGCGCGATTTTTTGCCATTGCCTGAAGCACTTCATACCCCTGCCAGTTAGCCTTTAGCGCGGCAACTAATTCTTTCATCGTGCAGGTTTTTTTGTCGAAGACCAGATATTTTATTGCCAATAGCGAATCCACAGTTGTGGCATAGGTAACGGCCTCCAAAGTGGTTAAGCTAATTTCAGCTCCGCCCTGCGTTACATCCTTCCCTTTTTCCGCGCAGCCCTTGACCATGCAGGAAAGATAAGGCGTGGGGAAGAAATTGGCGCGTATGGATTCCGATGTCTCGTACAAATTCACACATTTTTGAATTATATATCGCGTCTGAGTAGTATATGCATCCCAGAATTCTTCCCACGTTTTAAAGGACGTCGCATCGCCGGTTCGCGGGCCATCCTGCTTTGGGGCTTCAGTTTTGCCTGTCATAAGATCTGTGAAGGGCAGCAAATCTTTCCCGCCAGTCAACGCCAGTTCCACAGCTTTGAGCAAATTGAGATTGTTATCAACTGTGCCGGAGCGGTCGTTGCCAACCATTGTGTTTTCCAAACAGCCGACAGGCGCGTATTCGTGAACATTGTCCTTATTAATAAGATGTGTCAGGCCTGCTTTTTTTGCCTCAAGCATCATACCGGCCATGGAACGTTCATCAAAATTAAGCAGGAAAGGGGCTCCCTGACTAGATTCGATCATGTCCACAACCTTATCATACAACTCTTCAGGGCTGTTGCGATGCAGCCGAACATTGGGCTTTGGCTCCAGTATGGGCGACATTTCATCGATCACTTCCAGAATGACATAAGTAAGATCATTGGTCATATCCTTGCCGTTTGCGCCAAGTCCTGACAGCGTAATAAGTTGGCCAAATCCGGCGGTGATCCCCTGATTACCGTTGCGGATCATGGCATCATAGGCAGTGTTTGCGTGAACCCAGAAACATTTCAGGATTTCTTTGGCAAACTCTCTGTCCATGCCATCATTGATTGAGCGCTGATAATACGGCCATAGATACTGATCAAATCTGCCAAAAGAGACTCCGGCGCCGGGATAATTTTCATCGGTCATCACGAGCATGTGGTTAATCCACAATGCCTGCAAGGCCTCCCAAAATGTCGTCGCCGGCCCCCATGGAACTTTACTTAAATTTGCCGCCATTGAAGTTAATTCGTTTTTGCGCACCGGGTCTTTCTCTTTTGCGGCAAGTTCAATAAACAAATCTTTGTATTTTAAAGCCAGATCCCGCGCCATAGTGGAGGATGTAATCATAGCCTTAAGCTGCGCTCCTTTTTCACCCTGGCGTTCTGTGCTATCCAGCGCGTTGAAAAGAGAAAGAAGTTCAGCATACACACCCTTCCAGCCGATTTTCAGCAATCGTTCATACCCCGGAACAAGATGGCCACTTGTGGCGCCGGCATTGCCGTAACCATGATCATGAAACCACTTCATCTTCGCCCTGGCGCCATTTTTGCCCTTTATCTGCTGCAACCACTGACTGCTTTCCTCTTTCGTAAAGCACAGAGATGTCTGAATGTTAAATCGGGCACCCGCCAAAAGATCACCCGGCAGTATTTCCTGCGGTACATGATTGACGATAGCTTCTTTCACAAACCAGGCACGCCGTTCAACCCGCGACCACTGCCAGAAGTAGGGATGCAGCGCAATGGGCCTTGCCGCCTGAAGATAGGAAGCGCCCAGCGTGTTAAGAAGCATGTAAGTCTCCGGCACAATATAAAAAGTAAGTTCATTATAGATGATATCCCAGGGAGTGCCTGTAGTCCATGATGTGTACTCATTGTTCCAGGCGCGCTTCGTTCCCCGGAAATAATAATCGCGCAGCCACAAGACGCGATCAGATAATCCTTTAGGCTCTTTGATTGCATGTTCTGATGCTAAAGCTGTTTTCATATCAACCTCCTTTTTTATGACTTGCCAATATTTAAAAACCAGGCAAGAATGCTAAGTTAGATCTTCCATCTCACAGCACAGTGCCTTTGAGAGTTTGACCAGCAGGTCAACACTGGGAGTGCGTTTATTATTTTCAATCTGGGAAATGGCGGGTATTGATACCCCGCAAGTCTTCGCCAGCTTAGCCAAAGTGAGATTTCTATATTCACGCCATACTTTAAGACGGCTTTCTCCAGAAGATAAACGCTTGACGAAATCAGCGGGAAAGGTTTCAACACCCGCGGCAATTTCGGCAGAGATATTGCGTGCATCACGAATGTCTTCGAGATCTTCCATGCGGCTGATAATTTTCTCCCATTCATCAAACGGGACGATTGCATATTCCGGCATTCCATTATTTTCAATTATTTGGATATTCATTTATAAATATCTCCTCTTGTCCCAATTTTAAGGACATAGATTATAAGTTCCTTTTTTATGATTCTACAGATTACTCTCCAAACTCCCACACGCAATCTCCAGAATGGCGATCCCTGGAATGGTTGCCAATCCCCCTCATATTTTGCGGGGTCTGTAGCAATGGATTCAAGTTCGTCATCAATCCTTTTGGCAATATCCTTGGGCATTTTCGCTTTGATTTTGACGGCCTGCTTACTGTATTTAATCGCAAACATGGACAATATTAACTATTGGTTAAATAAAAGTCAAGCATATTTTTAACACCGATGTTTTGTTGCGTGTGATTGGTAAGAAAACTATGTGTATTCCGAAGCAGGAACTCATAAGGAAAGTGCGTTCCCAAACCTGTAAATCACACCCCGTTCATCGCCGCTATTTTTGTTCTGGCCTCATCACTTAAGAAATTCCATAGGCCTATTTGCTTAAGCGTCTCAACTTTCGGGATGCCGGTGGCACTCCATCCTCGCTGTGCGTAATACACACCGATCAATTTTTTTAATTCTTCTTTTCTATGCCGCATCAGGATTTCCCGTTTTTCGGTAGTTTTGATTTTTGAAATCTCCGTAAGCGGCTTACTAAGAATGTTGCTTAGCTGCTGGTCGTTATAATCTTTTTCTTTCTCATACAGGCTATCCTCTGTGGGGCCAATAGCCCTGTCCGGAATCCAATCATGCTCGCCTGTTGACTGATCATAGACCATAATATTCATTACCCGCTGCAAATTGATATCCCGGTCGGTCTGCTCAAATATCTTCTCCCAGGTCATATTAGTACCCAGCATACCGTTATAGAAATCGGCGTAGATTTCCTGAGAGGCGGGATTGATGTAGATATCTGTATTTTTTCGATTGCCGGAATCGGGATTGAACACATCCACCCATGGCAGCTTGCACAAACCCAGATTGTCATTGCCCAGACGCACACGCGGATAAGTGATTAGCGCCTGTGCTCTGGCTTCCATGGTCGTAAAAGCTCCCAGCAAGTCCACCTTGATGAGCCAGGCCGCTGCATGATGCGCGCCGATGTCACTTGCGGCAGCGTATGATGCCTGCATGGACAGAGACCTATGCGTTCGGTAAAGAGAAAATGGCAGCCCCTTAGTGTGCATGGCAAACTGCGCAATTTGATTTTTGGGATTGGGTTTGCCGGTTCTTGCCTCGTAAGCATTCGCGATCCAATCGATGAGTTCAATCATGCCCATGCCCGTTACTTTTGCTAACCGGGTTTCGGAACGGGCAATCTGGTGGATAAAAGAAAATGCCGACTGCTCATCACCCCAGGTAAGCGTAAAACCATCGGTATCTTCCTTGACCAGATATCCGCGCTGATAGCATTCCATCAGGAAGGCCATGGTAACAGCTGTGGTGATTGTATCGATGCCGTAATTGTCGCAATGCCAGTTGGCTTCCATAATAAATTCCGGGCTCCACATGCCCAGGTTGGAACCAAAACCGGCGGCTGTTTCATACTCGGGACCATCTACCCATACTTTCTGACCCTTATGCTCACCGGATGCAAGAGTTACCCAGCCCCCTTTGGTACATCGCAGATTACAACCGGGAAAGCACCCATCCATGCCCCGGTGATCAAAAAGTCGTTCAGCATAGGTTTTCCCGCAGATTTTTCCAGCTTCCGGATGAGAACCGAATTGATAATTATTCACTGGCAAAGATTGATAGTCTTCCTTATTCATAAAAGTGATGAGACCGGCTGATCCTTTGCGGTACATCTGGAGAGATTGAGGATCAACATCTTTGACTACCTTGTGGAGTTTCGTTCCAGCTTTTTTCACCTTATCCCAATCCGCCGCGCCGTAAGGATTATCGCCATGAGGGAAACCTGCCAACACAACAATTACCCGAATATTCTTATGCATCATGACAGTGCCTAAGCCCGTGCGCCCTGCTTGCTTTGTCCGATACAAACCTTTTGCCCCATCCACAGGCTTTGCAGCATCGTAATAATGACTGTTGATGCAGCCGTAGGTGGTATTGGCAGCGCCAATTCCTGTGGTTAAAAAGACGATGTCTTTTTTTTCATGGCCAGCCTGTACAAACTGATCGACAATTGCTTTTTCCAAATTGAAGACCTGATCTATTGCCGGGGCCATTGCTATTATTATCTCATTTTTAAAACCGTCGATCACAATCATGGTATTTTTTTCGGCAATACCTGTGATCTGCAGCGCATCAAAACCCGCGTATTTCAGGTATGCGCCGAAATGGCCGCCAAAATTGGAGACACCCGGAATATGTGTCAGAGGGGATAATGAAATCGCCATGCATTTGCTGGTTCCCGGAAATTGAGGAATCCCGCCCAACGGCCCAGGGGCAAAGATCAGCGGATTCTCCGGACCATGGGCGGTTGTTTTAGCATTAACTATTTTGTGTAGCAGATACAGTCCCAATCCTCTACCACCAATGAAAAAATCGCGAATCTGCGGGGGCAAAGGCTGCGGGTTAATTTTTCCGGTTCCTAAATCGATAGCCAAAATCTGGTTGGCATAACCATGATTAAGGGGTGTTTTTTTATATTTCATGTTCAAATCCTTTGACTAATGGCAAATTATGGCTGCTGCGCCGAATCCGGGTTGCTAGTTAAAAAGTGAAAATTACAAATGCTGGTCTTTTCTTCCATTCTTTATTTTCTATATGGCCGCTGTTGTTCTCATCCATTTCCTTGAACTTTTGCTCCGCAGCATCAAAAAATTCTTTTCTGCTAACTTTGCCGTCTTCATTTGCATCCACTTCTTTTAGAAACTTTTCGGCTTCAATTTTTTTAATTGATTTAATTTCTTCTTTAGAAAGGATGCCGTCTTTATTCAGGTCATATTTGTTGAATGATTCGGCCACAGCATCCATATATTCCTGCTTGCTGATTTTACCGTCCGCATTTTTGTCGATCTTCGAAAAACTTTTTTCAGCGGCTATACAAATAGTGGCGCTAAAAAATAGAACTGCCAGGACTGCAATAAGTTTCTTCATAATAAACCTTTCTTATTCTCGCTATTGGTATTTTTGTTAAATTCATCCCAAATATTTTTTTGATGACTCCGTAAAATGGTCCAGAGGCAAGGCGCGCGAATCTTGAGGAGTGAGGCCTACTTTTCGTAGGTCGCAATGACGAAAGATGAAGCGCAACGCAGCAGGAGCCTGCCCCGGCGAAGGCCGGGGGTCATTTTAAGGTGTCATCAAAAGTCTCGCGGTAGCTCTTCAAGTTGCGCCAGAGAAAACACCGGGCCGTCGTTGCAAACATATTTGTATCCGACATTACAGCGGCCGCATTTTCCAATACCGCATTTCATGCGCATTTCCAGTGATGTGAGAATATTCTCTTTGGAAAAGCCTAACTCGAAAAACACCGGCAATGTGAACTTGATCATGATGGGCGGCCCGCAGATTACAGCCACAGTGTTCTTAGGCGACGGGGCAACTTCTTTACAGACAGCAGGGACAAAACCCTGGCGTCCCTTCCAGGATTCATCACCTTTATCCACGGTAATGACGGATTTGATATCGTCACGCTTTTCCCACGCGGCTAGTTCATCCTTATACAATAGCAATCCCGGATTTCTAGCGCCATAGATCACCGTTATCTCACCGAATCGCTTACGGTTGTCTTTATGCAACATGTAATTAATCAGAGAGCGCAATGTAGTAAAAGCAAAACCACCACCAACAACAACAATATTTTTCTTTTCTAAAAATTCAATCGGCCAGAAGTTTCCCATGGGGCCGCGAATACCGATTTCTCCGCCTTCGGCCATGTCATGCAAAGCGGAAGTTACCAGACCCGGCACAATAGCACCGGCTCTTTGCACGGTAAATTCAACAAAGCCCTGCTCAGTAGGCGATGAAGCTATGCCTATTGGCGATTCGCCTTTACCATAAATGGACAGCTCGGCAAATTGCCCCGGCATATATTTAAAGTTTTGTTCATCTTCCTTATTTAGAAATGTGAATCGAAACGTTTTGATATCGTGGGTATCAACTTCGTCAATAATCTTAGCGATCTGAACCGGCATGGGTATGTAGGGATTGTTTGACATCTTTTTTCCTCAAAAATGTTTTTTTCAGTATAGAAAACTTATGCTTTTAGCGCTGCTTCGACAATCGAATATATATCGATATTCACCGGACATTGGCGGGTACAGCGTCCACAACCGACACAGGATATTACGCCATATTTTCTGATATGATATGAATACTTGTGCGATATTTTCTGCCGCAGGCGCTGATAAACCTGCGTTCTTGGGTTATGACCGCTTGCCTCCAGGGTGAAATCAGTGAACATACAAGCATCCCAAACTCTGCTTCTTGTTCCTTTGCCGAACATATTGTCATCACAAATATCAAAGCAGTAGCAGTTAGGACATACAAAAGTACAGATACCACAGCTCAGGCAGGCGCCAGACATCTTTGTCCAGAAATCAACATTATCAAAAACAACTTCTAATTTTTTAGCGACTACTTCTGGGTCCAAGCTGGTAAAGCGTGTTTTGTAGTTTTTGTCTTTTTTGATATAATCTTCAAAATACTTCTCATCAGCAGATGACACCTTGTCAAGAGCACTAAATTCAGCAAGAAGTTTTTCACCTTTAGGAGTTATTGACTTGAGCAATAACTCTTTATCTTTTTTCACCATGAAGATATCGCTGCCTTCCGGGTCGGCTGCATTAATGCCGAGGCTATTATAAAAATCGGTTGAGTCAACAGGCTGGCTTATATCATAGGCATAACCCAAAATGGTTGTTGCTTCTCTTCTAGCGCGCCAGTAAGGATCAATAATACCCGCTGCATTAAAATGTATATCCATGATCTCAAAACTCTTCACATCACAGGGACGCACGCCGAGTAAAAATATCGGTTTTAGATTTAACGCGACTGTTTCGGCCTCCGCTAACGGCTTCCCGATCTTATATTTTACAAAATCTTCCTTGTGGGGAAAAAACGCGCTCTTGGGACTCATAAGAGTATTGTAAAAATTAAGATCAACCTGCTGTGGATCTGAAATCTCTGCAAAATTATGGCCGGAGGCTTCTTTGACGGGAGCTATAAGTGTCCCTTTTCCCATAAGCTCGGCTGCCAGTTGGGATATTTTTTCTATTGCTGTTTTCTTCAACACAAGCCGCTCTCCTAAATGAGACTTGATTTTTACAAGCTGCAAGCACAGTAAAAATCTTAGTCGAATTTATCCCGCAAGCTTCATGCTTGTCGGGATTTGGTATATAAATATGCAACACACCGAATTAGTTTATTTAAGCTCAAAGCTTCTTCTATTATTCGCATTACACTTTAATCCAATATTTTATCGGAATCTTCAACCCGAAAATCAACCATTACGGGCTTATCTTCTATACTCATACCGGCTTGCTGGTTAAACATCTCCTCACAATCTTTCGCCACTTTTTTGTGGAAAAGGTACAGGGGAATATCCACCGGGCAGGCACGCGAACACTCACCACAATCAATGCAACGCCCGGCCAGATGATGAAACCTTGTCAAGTGATACACCATATTACCGGCAGATTGCGGAGCTTTATCCGCCCACTTGGGTTTGCTCTGATCAATAAAGCATGGATCGCAATAACACATGGGGCAGGCTTTACGGCAAGCATAACAACGGATGCATTTATTCAACTCTTTTCCCCAGAATTCCCAGCGTGCGTCTTTGCCCATCGCTTCATACTGTGCCAAGACATCGTAAGGTGAGGCGACCTTTGAACCGTGCACTTCCTCACCCAGCAGAATATCGAAAAGAACCGGATTATTCATGCCACAAGCTGTTTTGCTGTCGATTACTTCTCCGGTTTTGGGGTTTTTCATTCCCTGTACTGGAATGCCCAAAATTACCAGGTTTTCTCTTTTAACTTTTTCTTCCTGAATTAGCTGAATGACCGCACGGCTATCAGCCGCTTTCACGGCAATAGCAATTTTAGTTCCCTGCGGGTAACGGACAAGGTATCTGGCCATATTATAATTGCAGTACTCGTTAAAGACTATGTTCTCCACGTCAGCAGCTGCTTTTGCGGCATAGGGCATCGGATGGCTTTCATCAAATCCTTTTCCATAAGCCAAAACCACCGTCACTTCACCGGATTCCAACAACCTTTTTGCTTCCGTTTTCAATTTCTCTTCAATTTTCTTAAAATCTGTCATATTTTCTCCAAAGCACTACTGCGGTATCTTCAACTTCGTCTGCGGGCCAAGATTTTTTATTTGCGTTGTAAACTCCTCAACAACCTCGGCAAATTTATTGCCTTCAGATGCGGAAATCCACTCCACTCTTAATCTTCCCGGTTCCAGACCGGCAAATTCCAATATCTTTTTAGTTGTAGCAAGTCTTCTTCTGGCGTAAAGATTCCCTGTGTTATAGTGACAATCACCTGGATGACAACCACCGATCAACACACCGTCGGCGCCTAACTGAAAGGCCCGGAATATAAACGAAGGATTGATCCTGCTGGAACACATTACCCTTACAACACGGACATTCTGAGGATAATGCAATCTGGTTGTTCCGGCCAAATCAGCCCCTGTGTATGTGCACCAGTTGCAGGCTATGCCCAATATCTTCGGTTCAAACGACATAAACTTTCCTTTCTACAAAAACAATGCGACATTGTAATGACGTTAGAAAAATCTTCAGAGGCAAGGCGAGCGAGTATCGCGAAGTGAGGCCTACTTTTTCGTAGGTCGCAGCGACGCGAACGGAGCGCAACGCGGCATATGAGATTTTTATAGCGTCATGCTAAAACTCCATGAGGCCTTCCATCTCAGCAAGAACCTGCTCATTGGTGAAATGACGGGCAATTATCGCTGATGACGGGCATACGGACGCGCAAAGTCCGCAACCCTTGCACAAAGCCTCATTAATTTCCGAAACTCTCTTTTCATAGTTAAAACCGGGCGCACCGTAAGGGCAGACGTGAACACAGTTTTGACAGCCGCAACACGAGGCCGGATTGACCATCGCTGTGGTGGCTTCCAGTTCCATTTTATCCTTGACAACAATGGTTAGTGCTTCTGCCGCCGCACCTAATGCCTGAGCAACAGTATCGGGAATATCTTTGGGCCCCTGACAGACGCCGGCGATAAAAATGCCTTCCGACATGGTGGAGAGAGGCGCAAGCTTCGGATGCCTCTCCATAAAAAAGCCCTGCTTATCGGTGCTGAGATTCAAAAGCCGCCCGATATCCCTGGACTCCACCCGTGGAACAATAGCCGGAGAAAGCACAACCATATCTACCGGGATCTTCATAAACTTGCTGGTGATTGTATCTTCCGCCTCGACAATCAGGCGTCCCGGTTCCTCTGTGCTCTCCGTAACACGTGCCCCTTTGCCGCGGATGAACTTTACATTTTCTTCCGAAAGGCGGTTATAAAATTCTTCATATCCTTTTCCGGCAGCTCTCATATCGATATAGAGCTGATAAACATCTGCGGATGTTTTTTCCTTGAAAAGATGCGCGAACTTGAGTGAATACATGCAGCAGACGCGGCTGCAATGTTCATGATGATTTTTATCGCGACTGCCGATGCAGTGCAGAATGGCGATCGATTGTGGTTCCTTGCCATCGCGCATCGTCACCTTTCCCGCCGTCGGACCGGCGGAGTTGAAAAGCCGCTCCACCTCGAGAGAATTATAAACTCCGGGATACTTGCCGTAACCATATTGAACCAGCGGCTTTGTATCCATCAGATCAAAGCCTGTCGCTACGATAATGGCTCCAACCTTGACATCAATAAAGGTATCGGTCTGTTCAAAATCAATGGCCTTCTGTTCGCATACTTTTTCGCACAGACGGCACTTGCCCTTGAGAAAAAAGGTGCAGGAATTTTTATCAATAATCGGTTTTTGCGGCACTGCCTGGGGAAATGGAATGTAGATCGACTTTCTTTTTACAAGCGATTCATCCCATTCGGAGATGCCCTTGCCGGGGCATTTTTCTGTACAGGCCAGACATGCATTGCACTTGCTGTGATCCACATACCGCGCCTTCTGTTTTATGGTAATATCAAAGTTGCCCACATATCCTTTTACCGCACTAACTTCACAATATGTAAGCATGGAAATGTTCTTGTGCTGCAAAACATTATCCATTTTGGGGGTGAGAATACAGGCGGAACAATCCAATGTCGGGAATGTTTTATCAAACTGAGCCATGTGCCCGCCGATGGTGGAGTTTTTTTCAACCAGATATACTTTCTTGCCGGTATTGGCAAGTTCCAGCGCAGCCTGAATGCCCGCGATGCCTGCTCCGATAACCATCACATCAGGATTGACATCAATGACTCGCGGGGTCAGCGGCGCCAAAAGCCGCGCGCGATAAACCGCGCCGTTGAGCAGCGCCTTGGACTTTGCTGTGCCTTCCTCAATATCACTGGTCACCCAGGAAACTTGCTCGCGAATGTTCACAATGGTCAGCAGGTATTGATTCAATCCGGCGTTTTCGATTACTTTACGGAATGTTTTTTCGTGCATAAGTGGAGAACAGGCCGTGACAATCACGCGATCTAGGTTGTATTTCTTAATATCCTGTTGGATCATTTCCTGTCCCGGCGTGGAACACATGAATTTATAATCTTTAGCGACAACAACATCCGGCAGAGTTGCGGCAAATTCCGCAAGCTCGCTTACCCTAACTGTTTTTGCAATATTTAACCCGCAGTGGCAAACAAAAACACCAATTCTGCTCATAGTATCTCCCTAATACTTCACTTTAATTTGCCTTACGCCAATTAGAACAAGGGGTTGCAACCCCTTGTTCTAATTGGTGGCGCAGGTATCAGCCGCAGATTCGTCAATATTTATTTCCAGGCTCTCCAGGAAAAGTTCGCTTACATCCATTACTTTAATTTTATCATCGGCATTGAGTGTTCGAATGCTGTCTTCAAACATGGTAATGCAGTATGGGCAGGAGGTTGCAAGCACTGACGCGCCTGTTGCCAATGCCTCTTCCACCCGCAGATCGCTTAAGCGCTCGCCTTTTAGTTTTTCCATCCATAATCCGCCGCCACCGCCGCCACAACACATACTCTGTTCGCGATTTCTGTCCATCTCTATAAAATCCAGCCCCGGTATGGATGCAAGAATTTCCCGTGGCGCATCATAAACGCTGCTGTGCCTTCCCAGATAACAGGGATCATGATAGGTAACCTTCGTCCCGCCAAAATCCTTTTTGGGAGTTAGTTTCCCTGCCTTAATGAAACTGGCAATCAGTTCACTGAAATGCACAACTTCATAATCCTCATCATAATCCTTTTTAAAAGAGGACAGGCAGTGGGGTGAAACGGTAATTATTTTTTTGACGCTTTTTTTGTTGAAATATTGAAGATTATTGGTTTTTAGTCTTTCAAATAACTCCAGATCACCGACCTTTTTCAAACTTTCGCCACAGCAGTTTACTTCTACCTCCGGCAATCCCCAAATCAATCCCGATTGATTTAAAATTTCGGCAGTGGCTCTGGCCAATCGGACATTGCGAGGATCATAACAAACTGTGCAGCAGGTCCAAAACAGATATTCCTTATCTGCGGAAAACAGCGGATATTTTTCTTTAGCCCAGTCGTTGCGCTTGGCCTGATCGCCTGACCAAGGATTACCTCTTGCCGACATAGAGCCGACAAAAGACCGAAGACTCTGCGGCAACATACCACCACCGCTGTAGACATTTCTTATCGCTGTAACCACATCGATAATCTCCACACCGCGAGGGCAGCGATCAACACAGAATTTGCAGGTGGAACAACCCCACATGAATTCTTCAATACCATCAATACCCAACTGCCCAAAACGAACCAACTTGCGGATATTAAAATGAGTTATCGGCGTCCAGGGACAAGTGCCGGTGCAGGTTCCGCACTGGTAACATTTTTTCAGCGCCTCACCACCTGCCTCCATAATCGCTTGAGACATTTCCAGATATGGCGTAACTGCTTGTGACATCAAACATCTCCTGTCATTTATGAGTCCTTAAATTAGAAATTATTGACTTGCAAGGAATTTGCTAACACACAAAAAAAGAAAGTGCAAATTCAAACTTGATAAAAATACCCTATATAGATAATACCAAGTTGCTTTCAAAAACAAACTATTAATTTTTGAAAGCTTACTTGGTATTATGCCCAATAAATTAGACTTTTAATGTTTGACAGCTACTTGGTATAACATCGCGAAAACTTTAAAAAAAAGGGAACCCAAAGGTCCCCCAAAAATATTTTTAAGAATTCGGAATTTTTTCTAGTATTCCGGTGTCAACTTGTCAAGTTCCGCCAGTGAAAATACCGGACCATCTTTGCAAACGTACTTACTACCAACATTACAGCGTCCGCACTTGCCGATGCCGCACTTCATCCTCATTTCCAGAGAAGTAATAATGTTTTCTTTGGAGAAGCCAAGCTCAAAAAATACCGGCAGGGTAAAGCGGATCATCACGGGAGGACCGCAAATAACGGCAACAGCATTTTCAGCACCAGGGGACACTTCCTTGCAGACAGTGGGAACAAAACCTTCCCTGCCCTTCCAGGTGGCGTCACCTTTATCTACTGTAACATTGATATTTAAATCATCTCTTTTTTGCCATTCGATCAATTCATCTTTGTAAAGCAATAATCCGGGAGTTCTCGCTCCGTAAATAACTGTGATTTTGCCAAAGCGTTTGCGGTTATCGCCGGAAATCATGTAATTGATCAAAGAACGCAGTGTGGTAAAAGCGAAACCGCCGCCGACAATCACAATGTTCTTTCCTTCCAGAAATTCCAGCGGCCAGGAATTGCCCAGCGGTCCGCGGAGACCCATGAAGGTACCCTCTTCCATTTCATGCAGAGCTGATGTCACCACACCGGCTTTCTGCACGGTGAATTCCACATAGCCTTTTTGTGTCGGGGATGAGGCAATGCCGATGGGCGATTCGCCTTTGCCATAAATGGAAAGCTCGCCGAATTGTCCGGGAATGTAATTGTATTTTGCTTCATCTTCCGGATTTACGAACTTAAAACGAAAAGTCTTGATGTCTTTGGTATCGACTTCAGTTATGATTTTATCCACCACAACAGGATAAGGTATATACGGGTTTTGCATTACTAACTCCCTAATTATAATTTTGAAATATCTTCAACAATCTTTCTAATATCTATATTTACGGGACAAGACATAACACATCTGCCGCATCCGACACAGGCAATCGCGTTAAAATTATCCACATAATACTTGAACTTGTGCATGGCCCGCTGACGCCATCTTTCCTTTTGCGACTGGCGCGGATTGTGACCGGATGTTTCTTTGGTGAACATCGGGAACATGCAGGAATCCCAAGACCGCAGGCGGAGACCATCGCTGCCCTTTACTTCGTCACTGATATCGAAACAATGACAGGTGGGGCACAAATAGGTGCAGGTGCCGCAAGCCAGACATTTACCGTAAATGGTCGCCCAGAAGGGATTATCAAAATTCTTATCCAGAATCGGTTTGACTTCATGCGCGGGAATTTTCGATGTAATTGCTGCTTTGGCTTTGGCCGCAATTTCATTTTTCTTGGTCTCGGCGGCAGTATCTGCTTTTGTATCACCAAAATACTTGGCCAGCTTTTCTCCCTTGGGACTAATAAATTCTGCAAGGTAGTCAGATCCAATATCTGTCAGAAGAATATCAGAACCTTCTGAGGAAACCGGCTCACCGTCAACCGATGTGCAAAAGCAGCTTGCATAAGGAGGCTTAACGCAGGCTAACGAAATAACCGTCGTTTTCTCTCTTTTGGCTATGTAGTAACCATCTTTATATTTTTCCTGATCAAAAAGTTTATCCAGCAGGGCAAAACTGTGAGCGTCACAGGGACGCACGCCAAATAACACAGAATCTTTCGCTTTGTTTTCGTCTTCTGAAAAAACCATTCCCTTTTCTGTACGGGTAAATTTCAGCAGAGTTTCCGTATGCGGAAAGAAAACATTTTTCGGCGCGTTTTTGGAATTTAAGTAAGTAAAGAAAGGCTCGGTATCTTTTTGCAGAGGTTCAAAAAGAATATTGTCTTCTTTTTTTACCGGCGCCCAAACCAGGAAGTCCCCGGCCATTTTCTTGGCAATGCCCGCTAGTACATCTTTTTTTATTAAACGTTTTTCCATAATTTTCCCTAATCAAGAATTTAAGCTTTTAAAACGGCTAAATCAGCCCCACCTGTTTCAGCAGCGGCTGCGGATCAAACATGTGCGATTTAAAGGTTTCCTTAGAGCCTGCCAAACCCATTGCCAGAGCGATTAATTCCGTAAAGTAAAATACCGGCAGTTTTAATCCTTTACTTGGCCGCATATCCAGATTAGCCAGACACAAAGGGCAGGCCGTCACCACGCAATTGGCGCCTGCTTCCCGCGCCGCGCTCATCAACTTATCGCACATATCAACAACAATACTTGTCTTGCTGATAGCAAGCGATCCACCGCAACAATCTGTTTTATACGACCAGTTATGCACCTCGGCACCGATTGAACCTAATATTTTATCCAGCATGTAAGGATTTTCATAATTTTCAAACTCGCAAACTTCAGGCGGACGAAGCAGCAAGCAGCCGTAATAAGAAACCGGTTTCAACCCGGTCAAGGGCTTCGTGACTTTTGCCGCCAGCGTATCAACACCGATCTCATTGTAAATAATATCAATGGGATTGCGGATAGTAATGCCCCCCTGATATTTGGCGCCAACAACATCTTCTATCTTTGTCTTTAATTCTTTATCGGCCTTTAAATGATGTTCGGCCATCTTGAAACGATTAAAACAGGCCGCGCAGGGAACCATTACATCCAGAGCGTTTTTCTCTGCAGAAATCAGGTTACGCGCCGACAGGGCAATGGATAAATCAAAATTTGTGCTGTGCGCGGATGAGGCTCCGCAACAAGACCAATCCTCAACTTCTTTTAGTTCAATGCCCAGAGCGGAACTTACCGACTTCATGGACTGATCATATTCTTTTCCCGTCGCGTGCAGCGAGCAGCCCGGATAATATGAAACTTTCAACTCTAGCCTCCTTAGCCTTCTTTACGAATGCTTTGTCTTCTCAAAAATATCTTTTACTGACTTCATATCTTTTGTTCGCGGAGATAGAAGCGACAACTTGCCTTTCATAAACATTTCTACTCCCGCAACTGCGTCTGAGAACAAATCCCCTGATTTGAGCTTATATTCAACCATCATCATCGGTTCATTGATACGGCCACCTCGCTTAATCCCGGCAAGGAATGCTTCATGGAATTTCAATACATTCTTCTCTCGGGCGCCGACTCCTTCTTCAATGGCCATTTGCCTCAGCACATCCATCATCCGCGCGATATCCACCTGGTTGGGGCAACGAGTAATACATGTTTCGCAGGACAGACAAAGCCAGATCGTCTTGCTACTTAGCACCTGATCACGCTTGCCATTTTGTATCATTTTTATAACTTTATTGGGGTTATATTCCATATACGATGCCACAGGGCAACCAGCGGTACATTTACGGCAATGATAACAACTCTGCAACTGTACACCGTGGATCTTTTTGTTCACTTCTACCAGAAAATTTTCCATGCGAACTCCATTACCTCAGACTAATTATGGGTTGTAAATAAATTCTTCTTTTTCATGATGTTCATTATATTTACCGAGCGGCGGCATATCTTCCATACTGGAACCGGCACGATTGCCGAATAATTCCCAGCAATCCTTGTCGATCTTTTTGAGGAACTTGCGCAGATCAACGCCCATCGGACAAACGGCAACACAGGAACCGCAATCAACACAACGTCCAACCATATGGAACAGGCGCATACACTGAAACACCTGCGTATCGGTCTTGTCTTCACCGATTCCTACCCACTGCGGTTGGCTCTGTTCAACAAAGCAAGTCGGGCAATAGCAGGAAGGACAAGCTTGGCGGCAAGCATTGCAACGCATGCATTTTTCCATTTCCTTGGTAAAATATGCCCACCTATCTTCAATTGACTTCTTTTCAAATTCAGTAACGTCATTATATTCGGAATCAGGATTCATAGCCGGAGCATTTTGTCCAACCATGACATCGGAAATAATCGGATTATTAATGCGGCAGGTGCGGCAGCTATCTGCCAAAACATCTTTGAGAGCAACTGACTTATCCCCATCAGAGGTCTTCATTTTAATCTGCCCACCATCAATTTCTCCTTCTACAATGTCCGCGCCACCTACGGCCACTTTCAATCCCTCGCCATCCACATATCCGGTACAGGGCACGCCGATGATATAAACTTCATCACGTCCGTATTGTCTTTCCTGAATATGGATGATAAGCGATCGCGTTGTGCAGCCGCGAGCAATAACTCCGATAACCTTTTTCTTGCGGTCTTCCGGTTTAACTCTCTTTTGTGAATTTTTATGCTGGCTTGTCTGATCATGAACAAACTTAGCCAGATTCTGCGTGCAGAGATCATTCCACACAAGCTTATCTGCTTCTTCCGGCTTGGTAATAAAAATAGGTGTGGCCGTAAGTGGAAGCGTGCCCTTTTCATAGCCGATAATGACATCAGCCTTTTTTTCTAAAAGCAGCCTTTTTGCTTCTTCCCGCAATTTTGTTTCTATGTTTTCCACAGTTATTGTTTCCCCGTTTAATTTAATTCTTTTATTCCCAAGATTTAACCAAGTATCTTTTTAAATTTAGAAACCGGTCCCATGGCTTTAACTTTCGCCGTAACACCTTTGATAACCTGCGCAAACCTATCGCCTTCGGATGCGGAAACCCATGTAAAAATGGTCCGGTCGCCTTCCATGCCGATGTAATTCAGGAAACTTTTTAACGTCGCAAACTTGCGCCGCGCCACTAAATTTCCAGATATATAGTGGCATTCACCCGGGTGTCAACCGGAAACCAGAACGCCGTCGGCGCCCATCTGCAGGGCTTTCACTATATAGAAAGGATTTATTCTTCCCGTGCAGGGAACGCGGATGATTCTGACATTTGGCGGATATTGAATTCTGCTGATACCAGCCAAATCGGCTCCGGCATAAGTACACCAGTTGCAGACGATGGCAACGATTTTCGGTACCCATTCTTTGTTTGCTAAATTTTCAGCCATATATTCTCCTTCTTGCGGCTTTTCCATCCTGCCGCTTTTTTCTTTAATTTATGTTCTCGATTTGTGCCAGCACTTCTTCATTATTAAATCCGTTCAAATCAACCGCGTTCATGCGGCAGGATGCCGTACATACACCGCATCCTTTGCACAAAACAGTATTGACAGCCGCGCAACCTTCATTAACATCAACCTCAATTGCGCTGTACGGACAATTGATTTCGCAAAGCCCGCAAGCCGCGCATCTATCCTTATTGACATAAGCCGTCTTACCTTCCGCCTCAATGAAATCAAGACACAGAACCATGCAGGCACGCGATACCGCGGCGTTAGCCTGAGTTACTGATTCGTCACTGAATTTTGGCGAATGGGACATGCCGCACATGAACACACCATCTGTCTGGAAATCAACTGGGCGTAATTTAACGTGCGCTTCAAGGAAGAAACCATCCTGATTGGTGGGCACCTTCAGC
>Ga0247840_10002534_pt1 | contig 32485 bp, 27 predicted proteins | sample LaCruzMarch2015__FD_192404 | JGI IMG/M metagenome (GOLD analysis project Ga0247840, IMG submission 192404) | Freshwater microbial communities from meromictic Lake La Cruz, Castile-La Mancha, Spain - LaCruzMarch2015_17m | ecosystem: Environmental > Aquatic > Freshwater > Lake | place: Spain...
TGCGGGGGGGGTGGCGGGGGGGCGGGGGGGGGGGGGGGGGGGGGGGGGGGGGGGGGGGGGGGGGGGGGGCGGGGGGGGGGGGGGGGGGGGGGGGGGGGGGGGCGACATTCCACTTTATGTGTCCTCTCGGCTGCCGTGCGAATGCACAAGGCCGCGGCGACCTTGGATTGCAGGCCCCATGGCGTTGCGTTGGTGCGTCAAACACCGGCCCTTGGTCAGCGGATCACTTGCTGCCGACTAGCCGATGTTGTGCATGGTTTAGCAGAAACGGGAGCTTTTCGCAAGTGCGCGTTGTCGAGTGCGTCTGGTCGGTACACGATGCGGTTCGGCCCGGCCTGGGAGCGCCGCACCCCAGTGCGGCGCGATCTCGCGGATAACCCCGGCGGCGCGGGTTGAGCAGAGGCCTCGCCGCACTGGGGTGCGGCGCTCCCAGTCGCCGTGCGGCTTGGCTTAGTGGCTGGGAGGCGTCACCCCCGAAGATGGCGGAACCGCTGCGCGTTCCGCCCTAGGCCCCAAGGTGCAAGCCGTAGACGCCTGATCGTTGCGAGTGCGGCCTCGAGTCGCTGACCATCCCCGCGGTCGGCCGGGGCACCTGCCGTCCGCGGATCGGCTGGCTTCGGCAGCTTTCCGCATCGCCCGCCGCAGGACGCGTGCTATGCTTAACTATCCGCCCTTGTATCCGCGGCGATCAGGGCGAACTTCTCAAATAAATACTATTGCTTGGGCGCCTACACAGCGGGTGCGCCGCGCGCTTGCGCGCAGCCCCCGGACCGGGGCAGCGACGGCATGGCGTTGCCTGCTCCCCTGCGTCTTGCGCGTCCTTGCCTTACCCGCCTCGCACGCGGTCTAACGAATCAGGTCAGGATCATGCACGAGTCTCACGGTCCCTATCGCACCCTTCCGGGGCGTCGCTATCCGCCGGGCGCCACGCTGGAGGACCACGGGGTCAACTTTTCGGTCTACAGCCGCCACGCGTGCGGGGCCGAGTTGCTGTTGTACGCGGCGGCGGACAGCCCCAAGCCCTTCCAGGTCATCCGCCTGGACCCGGAGGTCAATCACAGCTTCTTTTCCTGGCACCTGCTGGTGGTGGACCTGCCGCCCGGCACCCACTATACCTGGCGCATGGACGGGCCCAATGACCCGCGCGGTCACGGTTGGCGCTTCGATCCCACGATCGAACTCCTGGACCCCTGGGCGCGGGCGGTGAACATCTGCGACTGGGACCGCCCGCGCCGGGCGCTGGAGGGTGTCCGCCCGCATGATTCACCGCGGGCCGTGGTGCTCGCCGACGAATACGACTGGTGCGGCGATGCGACGCTGCGTGTGCCCTCGGAGCAGATGATCATCTATGAACTGCACGTGGGCGGCTTCACCCGGCACCCCTCGTCCGGCGTGCAGCACCCCGGGACCTTTGCCGGGCTGGTCGAGAAGGTCCCCTATCTGCGGGAGCTGGGCATCACCCATGTGGAACTGATGCCGCTGATGGCCTTCGACGAGCAGGACGTACCGGCGGCGGTGGGGGAGGCGGGCCTGAAAAACTTCTGGGGCTACAGCAGCTTCGGCTTCTTCTCGCCCCACCCCGGCTACTGCGTGACGCCGCAGTCGGGCAGCCATCGCCGGGAGTTCCGCGATATGGTGCGGGCACTGCACAAGGCCGGGATCGGGGTCATCCTGGACGTGGTGTTCAACCACACCTGCGAGGGCAACGCCCGTGGTCCCACCCTGTCCTTCAAGGGCTTCGGCAACGAGACCTTCTATTGCCTGGATCAGCTCGACAAGTCCATGTATCTCGACTTCACCGGCTGCGGCAATACCGTCAACGCCAATCACCCCTTCGTTGCCCGCTATATCCTGGACTGCCTGGAGTATTGGGTCCGCGAGATGCATGTGGACGGCTTCCGCTTCGATCTGGCGAGTGCCATGGCGAGGGACGGGACCGGGCGCCCGATGGAACACCCGCCGGTGCTCTGGGGGATCGAGCTCTCCGATACCCTGGCCGCCGCCAAGATCATCGCCGAGGCCTGGGACGCGGCTGGTCTCTATCAGGTCGGCTCATTCCCCGGCTACCGCTGGATGGAGTGGAACGGGCGCTACCGCGACAGCATCCGGCGCTTCGTGCGCGGTGACCCGGGGCTGATCCCGGAGGTGGCCACGCGGCTCGCCGGCAGCAGCGATCTCTATGGGGCGAATCTGCGCCAACCCATCAACAGCATCAACTTCGTCACCTGCCATGACGGTTTTACCCTGTGGGATCTGGTCTCCTACAACGGCAAGCACAACCTGGCCAACCGGGAAGGCAATCGGGACGGTACCGACGACAATCTGAGCTGGAACTGCGGGGTGGAGGGCGAGAGCGCCGACCCCGCGATCCTGGATCTGCGCCGCCGCCAGGCCAAGAACCTGCTGGCGCTCCTGTTCCTGAGCCAGGGCATCCCGATGCTGCTGGCCGGGGATGAGGTCCTGCGCGGCCAGGCGGGCAACAACAACGCCTGGTGCCAGGACAACGCGCTCGGCTGGTTCGATTGGTCCCTGGTGGAGAGCAACCGCGACATGCTGCGCTTCGTGCGCGGCCTGATTGCGCTGCGCAAGCGCCATCCCTCGCTACGGCGCCGCCGCTTCCTGGCCGGCGCGCCCCGGCACGGGGCCGACCAGCCGGACGTGACCTGGCACGGTCCCGAGGTCGGTGACCCGCCCTGGTCGGACCCGGAGGCCCAGGCCCTGGCCTTCACGCTGGCACCCCTGACACCGGCGGAAGAGCCCCTGTACATCGCCATGAACATGGCCGCGGCGGCACAGCCCTTCGATCTGCCGCCGCTCACCGGCCAGCTTTGGCATCGCGCCCTGGACACCGGGGCCGGCGCACTGCTCGACGCGACCAAGCCCGAGGACCAGCGGCCGGTCGGACCGGGGCCGCTCGTGCTGCGCGCGCGCAGTGTGGTGGTACTGGAGGGGCGGCCGGCGCTTGGTTTGTGATCCGTTCCTGATACCGCGAGGCACAGGTCCCGATATCATAAGCGAGGCTAACGGTGAGCCTGATAAATGGACAGGATTAACAGGATTTCTGCGGTGGCCGTGCGGAGATTAAGGGCTGCGGTTGACGATAGCGGCGTGGCTCCCGGCCGTCGCCAGGGCGGAGCGGGCGTACTGCAGCGCCGCTAGCCGGTCCTCGCTGCTGCCAGGGCGCCCCGTCTGGCGCCTGGGCAGTGGCCGTGCGATCATCGCGGCAGTTAGCGCGGCCCCGCCCGGGGTCGGCCGGATGCGTGGTGGAGACGATGACTGGCAGTACGATCTTTCATGCCTTGGGGTTGCACATGCACCAGCCGCCGGGAAACCTGCGCCTGCTGATCGAGGCCAACCCCTGGGAGGCGGAGCAGATCCTGCGCTGCTACGAGCGTCCCGTCCGCTACGCGGCCCGCTATCCGGACGTGGCCCGGCTGCACATCGGGTTTTCCGGTGTCTTGCTGGACCAACTGCTCGACCCGGACATCATCGACCGCTACCGCCACATCCTGGACATCCCCGAGATGCTGGAGCGCTATGCCCAGGCGGACAACATCGAGCTGATCGGCACCGGCCACTTCCACCCGATCTTCCCCCTGATTCCGCAGGCCGACTGGCCCGAACAGTTGGAGCGCGAACGCCTGGTCATGTTGCGCGCCTTTGGCCGCACGCCGCTGGGCTTCTGGCCGCCGGAGATGGCCTTCACCATGGAGATGATCCCGGCCCTGGTCGAGGCCGGCTACGAGTACCTGGTGGTGGACGGGGTGCATGTGCGCCCGGAGGACGGTATCAGCGACGTCTTTCGCCCCTACCAGGCCTGCCATGAGGGGGTCTGCATCACGGTGGTGGCGCGCGACCGCGACGTCTCCAACGCCCAGGAGAGCGGACTCGACGCCAACTGGTTCCAGAACGAGGTCCGCTGGCGCACCGGCGGATCGCCGCGCCCGCACGAGGCGCGCCTGGTCACCACCTGGTCCGATGGCGAGAACGGGGGCTGGTTCCGCCAGTCGGAGGAAGGGGCGGGCTTCTTCGGGCACTTCTTCGCCCCCTACATGGAGCACTTCCGGGGCGGCGAGTATCCGGTCACACCGGTGTCCCTCAGCGCCTACCTGACGCGCAACCCGGCGGTCGCCCGCGCGCAGGTCCAGACGGGGGCCTGGAACCTCGGTACCGGCTCCGGCTATGACTTTTCCCAGTGGGGGGGCAGCGACCAGCAGCGCACGGCCGCGGCCGCGGTCAGCGGCTTGAGCGCCCGCTACTGGGACCTGTGCGAGCGGTGGCCCGCCGGGCGCCCCCATCCGGCCCTGGAGCGCGCGCGCAGTCTGATCCTGGAGGCGCAGACCAGTTGCTTCCTGTTCTGGGGACCGGCCTGGATTCCGCTCCTCTACGAGCGCACCATCCCGGCCGCCGCGGAACTGGATGCGGCCGAGGCGTCACTGAAGTCTGCCGTTCCCGGGACCCCCGGGCATCCGCTCGGCGAGTCGGAGTCCGCGGCCCCAGTCGGCGCCCAGGCGTCGGTGTCACCACCCGCCGCGGCACCGCCGCCAGCCGCAGCCGTGGTTGCGACCACGCAGGCCGCCCCCCTCCCGGACTCGTCCGCACCCGCGCCGCACCGCGGTGACGGTGGATGCGGGCCGCAATCGACGTCCGGGCGCTGACGGCCGGTGATCGACCTCGGGGGTGGGGGCGGGCGGTCCGGGTCTGAGCCCATGAGCACCGGCCCGCGGGCGCCCGCCGTGGAGGTCGCGCAGCCCGCGTGCAGCAATGAAGCCGCAGACCCGGACGCGGCGTGCGCGCCGCCGTCCGGTCCCGAACCCGATCCGGGGCCTGACCCGACGATCGGGCCCGCGGCACCCGCTGCCGCGGCCTTGCCGCCGCGCTTCCCCGGTCGCGACCCTGGAACCGGTCTGGTCCTCTTCGGTGTCGACGGGGCCCTGTGTGCACACTGGCGCCTGACGGCGAATGACCTGGAGCGGGCCGGCGGCAGCTTCCCGGGCGAGGGCGGTCGGCCGTGGCCGGTGGTGCGGCTGCGGCGGGTCCGCCCCGGCGGGGGAGCCGATCCGGTGGACCAGGCCGAGCTGGGCGCCATGGCGCGCGCGGGCGCCGGGGAGACGCGGTTCCAGGTCGCGGCGGATCATGGGCTCTATCACGCGGAGCTCGGCCTGACCAATGGGGACGGCGGCTGGTTGATGCTGGCCCGCTCCAACGCGCTGGACAACGTCTCCCAGGTCGGGGTGGACCTGGCGCGGCTGGAGGCGGCCCCGCCGACGGTCCTGACTGCGCCGGCTGTGCCATCGCCCCCCCCGTCAGTTACCCCGTTGCCGCCGGCGTCGGCGGTGACTGCGCCCGCGGTCTGCCTCACCACCGACGACCAGGAGCCGGCACTCAGGCCGGGGCCCCCGGTCTCTCAGGCGGGGACCTTTCCGCTGGTGGAGCGTCCCGCGCCCCCGCCCTGGGCGCCGGCCCCGGCGCCCGCGACCACGGGGCCGGCCCCCTGGTACGGACCCGCGCCGTCGGTCGCGCGCGACGCGGCCCCCGGGGCGGCGCAAGCGGAGTCCGCGGGTCTGCGGCTGATGCTCGGATTGCTCCCCCTGGACCTCGAGCCCACGATCCCACTCGCGTCCATCCCCGCGGCCCGGCACCAGGACGGATGGGCCCCGCCGACCACTGCGCCGGGGCCGCGTCAGCCCGCCCTGGAGGGTCGGCCGTTACGCCTGCCGGCCCCCGGTGAGCCGGTGGAGGGTCCGGGTGCACCCAGCGCGGCGCCACCCGCCGCGGTCGACCTGGGCCCCGCCGGTCCAGCCCGGCCCGCGCCGGTCTTCACGGCCCCCGGCTGGTCCTTGACCTATGAACAGGCCCCGCTGCGGCGCACCGGCCTGGAGCTGGAGGCGCAACTGCGCATCACCGGGCAGGCGGCGCCGGGGACCCTGGTCGATCTCTTCGGCCACCCCTTCCGGGTCGGTCCCGGGGGGCGCTTCCAATTGGTCGTGCCGGTGGATGATCCGTCCCTGCTGCGCATGGCATTGTTTCTCAACCCACCGCCCGAGCTGGCCCTGACCAGGGACGACTGAGGTCGGCGTTCGGTCAAGACCCCCAGCGGGTATACTTAACGGCTTCGCGGATCGATGTCAGGGTCTTTCTTGGATAAATACCGTGCCAGGAACAAGCTAAACACGGACACAATCGTTGTCGTTGTCGGCCTCGATCCTAGTCCCGGCCACTGGGAGCGCCGCACCCCAGTGCGGCGCGATCTCGCTGGCGACCGCTGCGTTGCGCGCTGCGGACAGGCCGGGCCGCACTGGGGTGCGGCGCTCCCAGTCGGTCGGCCTGAAGGCCGACCGACACACCAGGGTGGCCGGAACGATGAGCGAGGCCGACAACGACAACGACAACGACAACGATAACGACAACGATAACGACAACGACAACGAGATTGGCGCAAACTGCATTCCCTAAGTTTAACTTATTGGTGAACCGTTCCATAACCCGGCGGCGGTCACGGCCGCCACCCACTCACGAGCCATCCCAAAGGGGGCAGGGCGCATGTACATCGCCATGGTCAGCGCCGAGTGCGCGCCGATCGCCAAGGCCGGCGGTCTCGGGGACTTCGTCCAGGGCCTGGCCCGGGAGTTGTCGATTCGGGGCAATCAGGTCGAGATCTTCCTTCCCAAGTACGACAGCCTGCGCTTCGATCGCATCTGGGGCCTGACCAAGGTCTATGAGGGCCTGTGGGTGCCCTATTACGACCAATGGGTCCATTGTGACGTGGAATACGGTGAGGTCGACGGACTCAAGTGCTACTTCATCGACGAGCACGCCCGGGAGAACTTCTTCCGGCGCGGCAAGATTTACGGGGAGCCGGACGACGCCAACCGGTTCGCCTTCTACTGCCGGGCGGTGCTGGAGTTCATGCTGAAATCCGGCCGCCACCCGGACGTGATCCACTGCAACGACTGGCAGACCGGCCTGATCCCGGTGCTGCTCTATGAGATTTACCAGGGCCTGGGGATGAAGCACACCCGTGTCTGCTACACCCTGCACAATATGGGGCACCAGGGCGTGACGGGGGAGTCCATCCTGCGCCAGGTGGGCCTCAAGCCCGAGCGTATGATGGTCATGGAGCGGATGCTCGACCCCGTCAATCACCGGGCGGTGAACCTGATGAAGGGCGGGATCGTGTTCTCCAACTTCGTCACCACCGTCTCGCCGCGCTACGCCTGGGAGATCCAGCATACCGACCAGGGGATGGGGCTCCAGGGGCTCCTTCAGTATTACGACCGCAAGTTCGGCGGCGTCCTGAACGGCATCGACTATTCGGTGTGGAACCCGGAACTGGACCCCCACCTCCCCCAGCCCTACGGCCCGGACACCCTGCCGCAGAAGGCCGCCAGCAAAAAGGCCCTGCGCCGGCGCCTGGGTCTCAATGACGTCTTCAAACCGATCATCACGGTGGTGAGCCGTCTGGACCGCCAGAAGGGGGTGGACCTGATCCGCCGGGCCATCTATTTCTCGTTGGAGAGCGGCTGCCAGTTCGTACTCCTGGGTTCGGCCCCGGAACCGGCCGTGAACGAGCGGTTCTGGGGCATCAAGCGCGAAATGGACTCAAACCCCGACTGTCACCTGGAACTGACCTATGACGAGGAACTGTCGCACCTGATCTATGGCGGGTCCGACATGATCCTGATCCCCAGCGTCTACGAACCCTGCGGCCTGACGCAGATGATCGCCATGAAATACGGCGTGGTCCCCATCGTGCGCCGGGTCGGCGGTCTGGCCGACACCGTATTCGATGCCAACTATTCGGACCGGCCCTTCGAGGAGCGCAACGGCTATCTCTTCGACGAACTGACCGAGAGTGCCCTGGAGGCCGCCATGGGCCGCGCCATCGGCCTGTGGTTCCGCTTCCCGGAATACTTCCGGCAGTTGCGTGTCAACGGTATGCGCGCCGACAATTCCTGGAACCGGCCGGGGCAGTCGTACCTCGACATCTACCACCACCTGCGCAACTGAATTTTATTGTCCGCAAATGAACGCAAATGAACGCAAATGAACACAGGCGTTTGTTCGCGTTCAATCTTGTACGACAGTAAGTCCGCTGTGGGAGCGGCTTTCAGCCGCGACGAAGGCAAGCGCAAATCCGCGGACCGGAGTGGTGATCGTATACCGCGCCGGCCTGACGGCCAGCATTCGTTCACCGTCAAGGTAACTGTCCCCGCGCCGCCAAGCCCTTTTCTTATTCGCGTTCATTTGCGTTTATTTGCGGACAATCACTCTTTCTGGGTTCATCCAACCAGCATGTACGGCTCAACTCCCCACACCCCTGATCTTCCCCAGGAACTCTATCGCGCCGACCAGGTCCGTGCCCTGGACCGCACCGCCATTGAGGTCCACGGCATCCCCGGGATCGAGTTGATGAACCGGGCCGGGAGCGCCGGCTATGCGCTGCTGCGTACCCGCTGGCCGCAGCTCAAGCGCCTGACGGTCCTCGCGGGCCTCGGCAACAACGGCGGCGATGGCTATGTCATCGCCCGGCTGGCGCGGGCGGACGGTATGATGGCGACGGTGTTGCAGATCGGCGACAGCGACCGGGTCGGCGGCGACGCGGCGCTGGCCCTGGCCGCCTACCGGGAGGCCGGCGGTCCGATCGACCCCTTCAACGCCCTGCCCGCGCAACCGGGTGTCATCGTCGATGCGCTCTTCGGCACCGGTCTCGACCGGCCGGTCACAGGCCCCTGGGCCGCGGCCATCGCGGCGGTCAACGCAAGCGGTGCGCCGGTGCTCGCCATCGATATCCCCTCCGGACTCCAGTCGGACACCGGCGCCGTGCTCGGGATCGCCGTGCGCGCCGCCGCGACCATCAGCTTCATCGGCCTCAAACAGGGCCTCTTCACCGGGGCCGGACCGGACCAGTGCGGCGCCGTCCATTTCAGCGATCTGGGCGTCCCCGCAACGGTCTATGCCACGCAAACCCCATCCGCCTGCCGCATCGACTGGTCCCGGGAGTCCGCAAGCCTGCAATCGCGGCGACGCACCGCCAATAAGGGCGACTTCGGCCATGTACTCATCATCGGCGGTGCCCCCGGCATGTCCGGCGCCGCCCGCCTGGCCGCTGAGGCGGCCCTGCGCGCCGGGGCCGGACTGGTCACGGTCGCCACCCACCCGGACCACGCCGCCCTGCTCAACGTCACCCGCCCGGAACTCATGGTCAGTCCGGTCGCGGACCCTGCGGCACTGGATGCACTGATCGCGCGGGCCACGGTCATCGCCATCGGCCCTGGCCTGGGCCGCGCCGACTGGGGCCATCGACTCTGGGAGCGCGCGCGGCTGAGCGGCAAGCCGCTGGTGGTCGACGCCGACGCGCTGAACCTCCTGGCCGAGTCACCGTCGACCAACCCGGACTGGGTCCTGACCCCCCACCCCGGCGAGGCCGGGCGCCTGCTCGGGTGCGGGACGGCCGCGGTCGGCGCCGACCGCTTCCAGGCCGCACGCGAGATCCAGCGGCGCTATGGCGGGGTGGTGGTCCTGAAGGGCGCCGGCACCCTGATCCAGGGCGAGCCCCAGCACCCACCCGCGGTCTGCACCGACGGCAATCCCGGGATGGCGACCGCCGGTGCCGGGGACGTGCTGACCGGCGTGATCGCCGCGCTCTTGGGTCAAGGTCGCGCCCTGGGATTGGACGCGCGACAGGCCGCCGGTCTCGGCGTCTGTCTCCACGCGGCGGCCGGCGACCGCGCCGCTCGGGACGGGGAACGGGGGCTGATCGCCGGCGACATCCTCGCCGCCCTGCGCCCGGTCGCAAACGGGGTCGCCGGCGGCCGATACGAGGTGGGGGAGGGCTGATGCAGGTCCTGCTCCCCGACGCCGAGTCCCAGACCGCCTTCGGCGCCCGCCTGGCCGCCGCCCTGCCCAACCAGTTCGTGATCTACCTGCACGGTGATCTCGGCACCGGCAAGACCACCCTGGCTCGCGGCATCCTGCGCGGCCTGGGCCACCGAGGCGCCGCCCGCAGCCCCACCTATACCCTGATCGAACCCTATGAGATCGGGTCCCGCCGGGTCTATCACCTCGACCTCTACCGGCTCGCCGACCCCGAAGAACTCGAATACCTGGGACTGCGCGACTTCCTCGGCGACGCGGCCCTGTGGCTGGTGGAATGGCCCGAGCGTGGGGCAGGGCTGCTGCCGGCGGCGGACTTGATTGTCGGGATCGAGTATCTTTCGGCGGGGCGCAAGTTGACCCTGAATCCACACGGTGAGGCTGGGGAAGGCTTGGTGGAGGGGCTGGGTGTGGGGAGATAAGGGGATCGTAAAGGATCCTGGATAGCGCCATTCTTATCCACGGTTGGCCCAGCGACGGGCTAACGCACGCAAGGGGCCTTGCTAATGACTCCGGCCACCCTGCTCGACGGGAGGTCGCTGGTCCGCACAGCGGACCCTGCGGGCGCGGGGGCCTCGATCATAACTCCGGCCGCCGGGAGCGCCGCACCCCAGTGCGGCGCGGCCTATCCGCAGAACGCCACGCCGCGGTCGCTCGCGAGGCCGCGCCGCACGGGGGTGCGGCGCCCCCGGTAGCCGTGGCGGCTTGACTTAACGGCAGTGACGCCGGAGACGTCGTCGTTGGCTGATGGGCCGGGATTATGATCAAGGCCGCATTGACAGACCGCGGGAAATTTGTTTCACTGCCCGAGACCTGACGGGTTATCAGGTAGTCCGTCCGATGAAAACGAGTTAGCCGCATAACCGATGCCATTACAAAATCGCGTAGATCCGTGGGGGAGCCTGATCGTGGCCGATGCGCGAGGCGCATGGCTTGGCAATCGCGGAAAGCTCCATAACGAGCACAAAGAAATCATCGCCCGATGGAAGCACAAGAGATGGGTGATATGCCAATTGGCGTATAAGGGAAGAAAGCGACAGATATTCAGCCCCGACAGCTACTCTGAGTTATTTTTTCTCGATGAGGCTACAGCGTTTTCCGCTGGGCATCGTCCATGCGCGGAATGTCGTCGGGAGCGGTATTTGGAGTTCAAGGAAGCATGGCGAACGACTAACGGCGCTGGTTTGCCTGAGATCGCCATTGCGCAGATCGATGAGCAACTGCATATGGAACGAGTCGTGCCGGGTGGCGAAAAAGCATCCCATGCGATGGAATTTCGAGACCTTCCGTTTGGAGCCTTCATCGAGCGTGACAATGAAGCCTACCTGTACTGGCAGACCAAGCTAAGGAAATGGTCGCCTAGCGGTTATGTCGAAATTGGGGCCTTGCCCGAGCCGGGCGAGGTGGTCAAGGTGCTGACCCCATTCTCCATCGTCAAGATGTACAAGAATGGCTTCGCGCCGCAGGTTCATGAGTCAGCAAGCGGCTAACTGCCACGGAAAATTCGCGATCTGCTAAGGCATCTGAGACGCGCTGGGTTCAGGACAATACCCAGCGCGGGCAAGGGATCGCACCGGAAGCGTGTCCTTCCGGTAAGGCTGCATGAAATCCCGTCCCTGCCCCGGTAGCGTAGGAGCCCCGTTTTTGGTGATCCGGAGGCTCCACGATGTCACTGTCACTTCCCGCCGCGGCCGATCTGGCACAGACGGCCGCGGCCTTTGCCCACTGGCGCAACACCACGTCCCAGGGCGCGCGCATTCCCGCGGAACTGTGGTCGCGGGCGGTTGAACTGGCCGCCCGCCATGGGGTAAGCAAGGTCGCCACGACGCTGCGACTGGACTACGCCGGTTTGAAGCGGCGGCTGACGGCGCGGACAGCGCCCCTGCCGGTGCCCACCACGGCGCCGCCGGCCTTTGTGGAAATGATGCTGGGCTTACCACCGTCGGGGCCGGGCTGCGTGCTGACCCTGTCCGACGCCCGTGGTCGTTCGTTGCGCATCGAGTGGACCGGGGCGGCGACCGGCGAGGTCGCGACGGTGGCGTGTCGCCTGTGGGAGGCGGCGCCGTGCTTGCCCTGACCCCGCAGTTGCGGGTCTTGGTCGCGACGGACCCGGCGGACTTTCGCCAAGGCATTGATGGTCTTGCCCGGCGGGTGCGCCAGGTGTTGGCGGACGAGCCCATGAGTGGAGCACTCTTCGTCTTCCGCAACCGCCGCGGTACCGCGATCAAGCTCCTGGTCTACGACGGCCAGGGTTTCTGGCTGTGTCAGAAGCGCCTGTCCGAAGGCCGCTTTCGGCACTGGCCGAGCGGCCCGCCGGGGCAGGTGCTGGCCCCCCAGGAACTGGCGGTATTGCTCGCCGGTGGGGATTGGCGCGCCGCGGCGGGGGCGCCGGTGTGGCGGGCGTTGACGCCGGGGGCGTGACGTGGCGGTGTACGATGCGGTATAACGCCGTGTATGAACACGACGCTCCTGCACCACCGGCCAGTCGCGGCATGAGCCGGCGTAAGAACCCGCGCACCCCGCGGGTGTCGGTCCCCATCGCGCGACTCGATGCCATTGTCGAGCGCACCCGTACCCAAGCGCTGCCGGTGGATGACCACGCCACCCTCAAGGCGGCGGTCGACACCTTGGCGCGCCTGACCGAGGAACTGGAGACCACGACCACCACCCTGGAGCGGGTGCGTCGGCTGATTTTCGGACCCCGCACCGAGACCACGGACACGGTCCTGGGCAAGGACCAGCCAGCGCCGCGCGATGCCCCGGCGCCGCCGGCCGACGCCGACCCGGCGGCGCCGGGCGCCAGCGACGGCGATGCCACGCTGCCGCCCCACCAAAAGACACGCACTGGCCACGGCCGCAACGGGGCCGACAAGTATCCCCGCGCCCCGCGCATCCCGGTTGCCCACGCCACCTTGAAGCAGGGCGACCCCTGTCCCGAGCCCGGTTGCACCGGCCGGGTCTATGTCCAACGCCAGGAGCCCGCCGTCCTGGTGCGCGTCACCGGCGTGGCGCCCCTGCAGGCGCAGGTCTACACCCTGGAGCGGCTGCGCTGTGGGCTGTGCGGCACGGTGTTTACGGCCGACCCCCCCGCGGGCGTGGGCGCGGCGAAATACGACGCGACCGCCGCCGCCATGATCGCCTTGCTGAAATACGGCTGCGGCCTGCCGTTTCATCGCATCCAGCGCCTGGAACAGGCGCTGGCCATCCCGCTACCGGCCACCACCCAATGGGATGTGGTCGCGGCGGCTGCGCCGTGCCTCGCCCCCGCGGTGGAGGAACTGGCCCGGCAGGCGGCCCAGGGCACGGTGCTCTACAACGACGACACCACCATGCGCATCCTGAAATTCACCGCCGAGGCACGGGCCGAAGCGCTGCCGCCAGGCGCCAAGGCCGAGCGCACCGGGGTCTTCACCTCCGGGGTGGTGGCCGAGACGGTCAACGGTCCGATCGCCCTGTTCAAAACCGGACCTTGCCATGCCGGGGAGCACCTCGCCGAGGTCCTCGACCAGCGCCAGGACCCCGCGCCCCCGATCCAGATGTCCGATGCCCTGGCGCGCAACGCCCCGGGGGATCATCCCACCCAGGCCGCGTCCTGTATTCCCCATGGGCGGCGCAAATTCGTTGAGGTCCATGACGCCTTTCCCGACGAGGTCGCCTTCGTGCTGGAAACCCTGCGTCCCGTGTTCCACACTGACCACCAGGCCCAGCACCAGGGACTCGACCCGCACGCGCGCCTACTCCTGCACCAGCAGGAGAGCGGCCCGCGCATGCAGGCGCTCCACGACTGGATGGCCAAGCAGTTGGAGACGCACGCCGTGGAGCCCAATTCAGGGCTCGGGCAGGCGATCCGCTACATGCAGAATCATTGGCAAAAAATGACCCTGTTTCTGCGCGTACCCGGCGCACCGCTGAGCAACAACATCTGCGAGCGGGCGCTCAAGAAGGCCATCCTGCATCGGAACAATTCGCTGTTTTATCGCACCTTGAACGGCGCCAAGGTCGGCGATCTGTTCATGAGTCTGATCCATACCGCGGAACTGCACCAAGTGGCGCCGTTTGATTACCTGGTCGCCCTGCAGCGCCATCCCGCCGCGGTGGCACTCGACCCGCCGGCCTGGATGCCCTGGAATTACACCACGGCGCTGGCGCGCCTGGCCGCCGAGCCCGCGCCGGACTGATCCCGCGGCGGCCCCGTGCCGCCCGTGCGGGCTTCCTCCCCACATCGCCCAAGGTCCCGACCACCAGCGTCACCACGCTGGGGCGCGGGCGCGCACGGGCAGGCAGACGTCATCCCAGCTTGCTACTGGCGCCTCGCCCGCTCCGCTAACAGAAACAACGGCGGGCCTTGGGTTCGCCAAGGACGCGGGGCTCCCACACTACCGGAACCGCGCTCGGCATTCATGCAGCATTGCCGGAAGGACACCCGGAAGCTTGTACACCCGAAATTTCTCGTTTCCACGCTCCCGCGTGGGAATGCCGTGCGGGCGCTCCGCGTCCGGTCTTGGACGCGGAGCGCCCGCACTTGCTCCCACGCAGGAGCGTGGGAGCCAGCACAAGCCAGCACAAACCGCACGCGGTAGACCAGGTCGCAGTAGGTCCTGCGCGGGTTGCTCCAACCCTCGGGACGCAACAGCGTCCGGACTTGCTCCCACGTCGGAGCGTCATTGCCATTATTACGTTAAGCCGCTACGGCTACTGGGAGCGCCGCACCCCAGTGCGGCGCGGCCTCTGCTCAACCCCCACCGGCTGGGTTATCTGCGAGATCGTGCCGCACTGGGGTGCGGCGCTCCCAGGAGAAGAGGCTCGACCAAGCAGTGTCAGTCAGGCCCGGCCAGGAGTCGCGGCTCGGCGCGGATGTCGTTGCCCCGGCCCCAAGCGTGGACGGCCTCGACGAACCAGCGGGCGTCCTGGGGGTGGGTGCGGATCACGTCGTGTTCGACATAGAAGCTGCCATCCGGGTGGAAGACGAGCTTGCCCTGGGGCTGGCCCTGGAAGTCCCGCCACTCGCCGACCAGGCGGTGCTGGCCGGAGGCCGGGTCGCGGTCGAGCCGGTAGTCGGCGGCGGACGGGTCTCCGATGGGGACTGAACCCAGGTCGAAGCCGAGTCGGTCGATTTCCGCCCGCAGAGCGGCGCGGATCTGTCGGGCCAGGGGCGCGATCTGGTCGTAGCGTGCTTGGGCCGCGGCGGCGGTGCCGAAAATGGCGTCCGTCTTTGGTCTTGGCATGTGGGCTACCTCGTTTCGCTTGGTTGGTCGTGGCCCGACCTGCGCCCTCAGGCGGCGACCGCCTGGGGTTCGTGGGTCAGGCATTTCTTTGGGCAGACGCGGGAACAGGCCAGACAACCGATGCAGTCCAGCATGTCCTTGAGATTCATGACCATTCCCGGCGCCTCCTCAAAATCGTCATCGTCGTCGCTGTCGTCCGCCTCCAGTTCCTCCAGGTCCAGGTCGTCCCGGTCGACGAGATCGAAGACGTCGCGGGGGCAGACCTTGTAGCAGCGACCGCAGCCGATGCAGCGGACCTGGTTGATGCTGGTGACGAAGGCGGGCGTCCATGAGGCCCCGCCGCGGGTGATGCCAGTGATGTTACTCATACTCAGTATACCTTTTTTTAGGGGGTCGATGCCATCCCAACGCGGGGCGGTAAGCGCCGGGCCTGTCCGACGGCAGTTGTCCTAGGCGCCCGCGCTCAGGGCCGCCTGGAGGCGCGCCTCCGCCTGCGCCCAGGCCTGGCAGGCGTCGTAGGTGGCCGCCGCGATGCCCGGGATCTCGTCGAAGGCGGCCGGCAGGCGTTCTTCCACCAGGTCGTGCAGTTCCCCGGCCCGCTCGGAGGCGATCCGCTTGGCCCGCTTGACGGCCTTCTCCAGGTCGGCAATGGTCTGGTCACTCATGGCCGGCAGTCCTCTAGAGCCCCGCGACCTTCGGGTATTCGCCGACCAGGTTCAAGGCGACGGAGAGGATCTTGTCGGCCTCGTCCTTCATCTTGGACAGTGACGGGAAGCCGAAGCGGTGCACATCGCGCAGGGTCCGGTCCATGACGACCAGTTTGCCGACGGTGATCAGGGCGCGCCCGAAGCCCTCGTGGGTCAGGTTCATCATGGGGACGGCCATCAGCCCGCACTCCTTCTCGATCATGGCCGAGATGGCGTTATAGAAGGCCTTGATGCGGGCAATGATGATCTCGTCCGGGTCGCCGATGATCGGGATCTCGCGCTTCTTCTCCTTCGTCAAGACATAGGGCTCCAGGATCTGCGCCACCGTCCAACTGTCATAGGTGCCGAAGCTGTCGATGGCGCGCATCTGGCGCACCATCTCCACCCCGAACTCGGTGGTAAGGACCGGGTCCGTCTCGCTGATTTCTGCCACTGCCGCGCTCATTGGAATGACCTCGTTGCGGTCCCGATTCGCTTTGCGAATCGGGATGGTATGGTGATGGGATTATCATGTGCAAAGGGATAGGGTGAGCCGCCCCATTGCGAACCTTTTCAGCGCTTCGGACCTGGGCATGACTCGTCGGCGCGAAACTCTCGGAACCAATGTCTTCATCCCAAATCCGGGCATTGCTCACACAAAGACACAAAGAACACAAAGAAAAAAGATCAGTGAAGGCGTTAGGCCGATCATCGCCAGGGTGCCCTTCTCGACCAGCATATCGCGTGGAAGATCTTTGTGATCTTTGTGATCTTTGTGTCTCTGTGCGAGAACTGCTCCTTCTTAGGTTTATATTTTTCAATCCCGATCCGCGCAGCGGATCGGGATGGGATTACTCGCTCCAGCCCTCGGACTCCATGGCGTCGAAGCGCTGCCCGTCGCGGGGCTGGCGGGCCTCCAGCGCGCGGGCGAGCCAGGCGCTGGGGCCGGCGCGCAGTTCCTCCTGCAGGGCGCCGATCAGGTCGGCGATCGGCGTCCCCGCGGTGACCTTGATCGGCTGGACGCCCTGGGCCCGCAGTTGATTGACGGCGGAGGCCCCGACCGCCTGGCAATAGACGGCGATGCACCCCGCCAGGGCGGCGATCTTGGCGGTGAGTTTGTCCTCGTTGCCGTCCATGTCCAGGCGGCCGAATTGAGTCACCTCCTCCAGGCGGGAACGCTCAGGGTCGATCGCATAGATGGCAAAGGACTGCGCGGCGCCGAAGTGCTGGTCGACATGGCGCATATCGCCGGTGGCGAAGGCCACCCTGACCGCGGTCTCGCTGCCCATGGTATCGGCTCCGAAATTCATCACCCTGAGTCGTCGTTCGAGCGTCATCGCCTACCCTCGGGTTATCGATCGCCCATTCACCGAGAAACTGTTTGTCCGCAAATGAACGCAAATAAACGCAAATGAGAAAGAGGTTGGTGGATCGCAAGCCGTCACCGCAAACCCACCCCACTGAACGACTTTATTTGCGTTCATTCGCGTTCATTTGCGGACCAATCATCTTTCCTAACCGTGGTGCGCCCGCGCCGCCTCATCCGGCCGCGGTGACAATCGCGACCGGTAGGGGTGGATCTCCCCGCGCTCCAATTCGAGCAGGATGTTGGCGAGCTCGAAGAGGGTGGCGCGGGTGCCCTGGTAGCCGATCCAGGTGCGCTGGTAGCCGCCGACCCGGTCGTACTGGGGGAAGCCGGCGCGCAGCAGTGGGATACCCAGGCGGCTGGCGGTGTGCGCCGCGTGCGAACTGCCGATCAGCACCTCCGCCACCTGGTCCCGGGCGTCGGCCTCCAGGTCCTCCAGGTCGCCGATACGCACCCGCTCGCAGCGCACCTGGGCCAGCGCCGGGGTATTGATCGGGGTGGCGGCGGCCACGGTCGCGGCGCCGACCCCGGCCAGCAGTTGACTGAAGCCGACCAGCAGGTCGGCCTCCGCGGCGATGGCGAAGCGGGTGAGTCCCAGCATGAAGTGACTGTCGAGCATGGCGTCCTGGAGTTGGGCGCGACTGCGCTCCAGTCGCTCCGGGACCGGGTTGCCCGAGATGGACGCCAGGGTCTGGACCAGGGCGTCCACCGCGTCCAGTCCCATCAGGTGCGCGAAGCGGTGGTCGGGTACCCCGGTGCGCTGGTGCAGCAGGTCCGCCGCATGGTCCATGGAGGCGCCGATGACCAGGGTCGCGACCGCATCGCCCAGGGTCGCCAGTTCACTGACCAGGGTGCCGCCGATGGTGAGCGGGTTGAACTCCTCCGGCGGCAGGTGGCCGTCGAGCGAGTCCGAGAGGTCGGGCAGCACCAGCGGGCGCAGACCGAAGGACTCGATGAGCTCCTTCAGGTGCTCCAGGTCGCCGGGGGTCAGGGCCGAGCCGGCCAGCACATTGACCTGGCGGCGGCGCCGGCCCGGCCTGGTGCCGGCCAGGTCCGCCGTCGGCACCAGGGACTCGATGATGGCGTGGACCGCGAGCGCAAAACCGGACTCCAGGCAGCCGCTGAAGTCCGGGGTGGCGACCGCCACCACCGGTATCTGGTCGAATTCCGGGTGTTTGGCGCGGAATTCCCGTACGGCCATGTGGATGTCGGCGCCCTGGGCCTCGGCCAGCCCGGTGGTGGGCACGCCGATCAGGTCCGGGTGGTTCTTCTCGCACAGGACGCGCAGCCCCTCTATCACATTCTCATTGGCCCCCATGATCGCGCTCACCTGCTCCATGGCGGTCGACTGGATCGGGATGGGTTCCCGGAAGTGGCGGACGAAAAAGACCTTGCCGAAGGCGGTACAGCCCTGGGAGCCGTGCAGCATGGGGATGGCGCGGCGCATCCCTAAGAAGGCGAGCGCCGCCCCGATGGTCGCACTGGCCTTCAGCGGGCCGACTGAGAGCGCCTTGCTGCGTTTGAGTATTTCAGGCATGTGCCGACTCCGCGTCGGGTGCGTCGTGCGCACCGATGTCGCTCGCGTAGGGTCCGCTGCGCGGACCAGCACCAAGCGGATCAACCGCCGCGGTGCCGGACCCGACAGCCCAGGGCGCCGGCCGCCGCACCGCCTCCCACACCGGACTCTCCACCGTCAGGCACAGTTGCTTGGCCAGTTCCAACATGCCGCTATAGCCCGCGTAGCCGAATTCGCGCTCCTGGTTGATGTCCAGGAAGGGCACCCGCGCCTTGAGCGCGGTATACATGTTGCGGCCCCCGGCGATCAGGATGTCCACCCCCTGGTCGTGCACGATCTTGAGCAGGGCGCGGGGATTGCCGTCCTCGATCATCACCGCGTCCTCCCCCATCAGTTCCCGGATGCGCGCCTTGTCGTCCTCCGTGGACTTGCGGGTACCGGTCGCGACGACCGTCATCCCCAAATCCTGCAGGGCCGAGATGATCGACCAGGACTTGACCCCGCCGGTGTAGAGCAGGACCTTGCGGCCCGCCAGCCGCGCCCGCCAGGGTTCGAGCCTGGCATGGATGGCCGCCTCCTCGCGGGCGATGAGGGTCTCGGTGCGGGCGGTCAGGTCCGGGTCATCGATGATCCGGGCAAAGTCCCGCAGTGCCTGCGAGACATCCGCCACCCCATAGAAACTGCCCTCGAACCAGGGCGTGCCAAAGCGCTCCTTGAGCATCCGCGCCACATTGATCATGGCCTTGGAGCAGACCATCATGTTGACCTCGGAGCGGTGCATGGTCTGCACCTCGCGATAGCGGGCGTCGCCCGAGAGGCTGCCCAGCACCCGCAGGCCCAGTTCGTCGAAGAGGGGCGAGACGTGCCACAACTCGCCCGCGATGTTGTACTCACCCACCAGGGTGATGGCGTGGACCTTGAAGCCAGGGCCCTCGATCCCGGGGGGCAGCGGGTCCGGCTCCCGGGTGCCGCAGACGTGCTTGACCATGGTCTCGCCGGCGATCCGGTTACCCAGATTCTTGGTGCCGTAGAAGCCGGCCGCGTCCACCGGCACCACCGGGGTGCCCCAGCGCGCCTGCGCCTGGCGGCAGACCGCCTCGATATCGTCGCCGACCATCGCCGGGATGCAGGTGTTGTAGACGAAGACCGCCGCCGGGTGATAGGTATCGATTGCCTGCTTGATGGCGTGGAAGAGGCGCTTCTCGCCCCGCCCCATGATCACGTCCTGTTCGGTCAGGTCTGTGGTCATCCCCATCTTGTAGAGTGTCGGCCCGGAGGAGCGGGTGCCGCGGCTGTCCCAGGAACTCCCGGCGCAGGCAATGGAGCCGTGGACGATATGGGCCACGTCCGCGATCGGCAGCAGCGCGATCTGGGCGCCGTCGAAGGCGCAACCGCCCGCGGTGGCCCCCGGCTTCGGCTTGGCGCAGCCGGATTTGGCCTTGCTGTTGTGGGCGCAGGCCGGCTCGTCGAGCAGGGCGGCGATCTCTTTCTTGTTCATGGGCACTCCGCAGTCCGCGTTTGGGAGTGTCTATGCAGACCTCGTGCCAGTCTTTAAGTTTCTGTTCCGTAAGGCGGCGGCGGTTAGGCGGGTCTGTCGCATCTACGACAAAGGGGCCTCGATGGAGGATCGGCGGCACCGGTCTGGTGCGGCACGAGCGGTGGCGGATCGCAACCCGGGAGCGTGGGCGTCCCGCCCGCGAGGGGCTTGATCATCGTTCCGGCCAGCGATGCGCATTTGGAGTCCAAGGCTTCAGCCTTGGTCTGCCGATCCAAGGCTGAAGCCTTGGACTCCAGCCCGCCAGTGCCTCAGCTGGCCGGAACCATGACCAAGGCCCCCGCGAGTGACCGGCCGCGTCCCTGCGCGGCGGCGGGCTGCCCGCGCCCCGGGCGACAGGATGACGCAGGATCAGTGACCGCGGTAAGTCCGTGCACTGAGTTTGCCCTGGCCGTTATACTCCGGGTATGAAAACAGCGATCTCGGTTCCAGATGACGTGTTCGGTGAGGCCGAAAACCTCGCCGCCCGGCTGCGGATTTCCCGTAGTGATCTCTACGCGCGGGCGCTCAAGGAATTCCTGGAGCGACACGCTGACCAACTGACAACGAGCCTCGACACCCTCTGCAGTGACATCGACAGCAAGCCGGACGAATTCCTGGTCCGGTCGGCCCGCAAGGTGCTTCGGGGCACCGAGTGGTGATCCGGCAGGGTGATCTCTGGTGGGCAGACTTGGGCGAACCGGTCGGCTCTCAAAGCCGCAACTCGACGCGATCCTGGCGGGTATCGACATGGTGCTGGGGCGCTAATACCTCGTGCCACCTATTAGCCCAGGTCCCTTGCCGCCGTCATTCCGGCAGCCGTAGGTGGAGGTGACGAAGGAACCTCAACGCGATGGCGTCGAATGTGGGATGTTGGGGTTCGTTCCTCACCCCAACGGTCATGATCGCCGCGCTCACCCCCTCCCATGAAAGTCGGGCTATGCTTAGGGGGCCGAGCCAAGGCCGCGAAGTTATAGGCATCCACGGGGTGGTGCTTGACTGAGCGCCGGAGGCCCGGCCAGCGCCGTACCCTTATCGTGTCTCTGCGAGACTGCGAGGGATGTTTTCGGCTCCGGCCCCGCCCGACTTTCATGGCAACCTACCGCGCTGGAATATCAGGGACAGACCACGTTTAATTGCTCGGGGATGCGCAGGAGAGTCGCGAAATAATTAAAGGCTGTGGGTCCGTCCATTATCCGCCTAATTTGTGCCTCGTGTTTGTCGCCGACTCATAAGATACGGACAACCGAGAGTCGCTCGGCGCGATTTTCCCCTTATTTGTCAAATCACTGGAAAAGTACTGCCAGTCCGAAGCCAATACGACTATCCGGATAGTCGAATAACTTGGCGATACCTCATCGAAGTCTGTTCAGGTCATCGGGCAAGAGTTGCCGAACATGCATCACCGCAATGACGTCGAGCTGGCGGGGTTTAATCCGTAAGATCACTCCGCGATGCCGAACGAGCGCATGATATCTTCAACCGGTCGGGTCCGACCTTCATCGCTGTCCGCCAGCCCGGCCTCGATTTCACGTCGCACGACCATTTCGTAGATCACGTCATCCCAAGTGGCCTGAGTCGGCAAGTGGTCGATCAACTTGTGTGCGGCGTCTCGAATGTCTGTTTGCATGGTGTCCTCAGGACTCAGTGTGTCGCGGTCAGTCGACCAAATGTCGCGCGGCTTGTCAATGTCCGCGACACATGGATCGGTCAGGAAGCCGCGCCGGTCTTGAGTGTGGGCGTCCCGCCCGCCCGCGCGGGCGGGACGCCCACGCTCCTTTGTCACTTGAACGCCAACCTGATCCCCGCCCCCTTCAGGAATTCCGACTCCTGTTCCAATTCGAGGACGTTGAGCGGGTGCTGACTGAGCCAGCCGTCGGGGAAGACCAGCGACAGGTTGTCGCCTTCAACCTGGAGGACCGGCCTGGGTCTGTTGTTGGGGGCGCGTCCGCGGTGCAGCAGCGCGGCGATGCGCAGGATGACGCACAGGCGTTTGGTGCAGTCGCGGACGCCGGGGGGCAGGGCGGCGAAGTCCTGGGTGGGGAATTTGCGACGGTGCCCCAGCACCAGGGCGGCCAGGATCGTCTGCTCCTGACGGGTGAAGCCGGCCAGGTCGGCGTTGCGCAGCAGGTAGGCGCCGTGCCGGTGGTATTGGCTGTGGGCGACCATGAGGCCGATCTCGTGCAGGCGGGCGGCCCAGGCGAGGATGCGCGGGTAGCGGGCGTCGTCCAGGCACCAGGGCCCCCCGACCTGGCGGTAGAGGCCGAGCGCAGTGGCCTGGACGCGACGCCCGTGGGCCTCGTCGACCTGGTACTGGCGCGACAGGGTGCGCATGGTGCGCTCGCGCACGTCCTGGTGGTGGTGGCGCCCCATCATCTCGTAGACCAGGCCCTCGCGCAGGGCATAGTCCGAGACCTGCATGTGCGCGATGTTCAGGGTCTGGAAGACGGCGCACAGGACGGCCACCCCGCCGGCGAAGACCGGCTTGCGCTCGTCCGGGAGCCCCTTGAGATCGAGCGAGGAGACGCGCCCGGCGCCGATCAGGGCCTCGCGCAGGCGCTTGAGCGCGGCGGCGGAGATGCCGTCCTCGCTCCAGCCCTCGGTCTGCACGACGGCGGCGATGGCCTTGATGGTGCCGGAACTGCCCACCGCCGTCTGCCAATCGGCGTGTCGGAAGGTCTCACGGACGGGGCGCAACTCGATGGCGCCGGCCAACTGCGCCTTGTCCATCGTCTTGGCCGAGACCTTGCCGTCGGCGAAGTGGCGCAGGCTCATGTTGACGCAGCCCATGTGCAGGCTCTCGCGCAACTGGGCGGTGAAGTCCTGGCCGACGATCAGTTCGGTGCTGCCGCCGCCGATGTCGACCACCAGCCGGCGCTCGGGGCCGGCGGCCAGCCCGTGGGCCACCCCCAGATAGATCAGTCGCGCCTCTTCGCGCCCGGCGATGATGTCGATGGGGTGACCCAGGACCGCCTCGGCGCGCTCGACGAACTCGGTCGCCGGGCGCAGCTGGCGCAGGGTGTTGGTGCCCACCGCCTGCACGCTGCCCAGGGGGAATTCACGCAGGCGCTGGCCGAAACGCCCCAGGCAGGCGAGCGCGCGCTCCGCCACCTCGGGCAGCAGGCGCCGGTCGTCCGTCAGGCCCTCGCCCAGGCGCACCGGCTCCTTCAGCCGGTCGACGATCTGCATGTGACCGTCGGCGATCCGGGCGACGATCATGTGGAAGCTGTTGGAACCCAGGTCGACGGCCGCCACTGTCTCGTGCGGCACGCCGGTGGTGGGCGGGGGTGTGGCTTCGGGCATGGTGCAGTCCAGCGGGGGCGTTCGGGAGTTGCGGTAATGGTATCAGGAGGGGCCTGGGGGCTGCCGCGCCGTGCGCCCCGGGTCCGCGTGCGGCAGCCGAATTCGGTAGATTGATCCAGAGTATTACAACTATTTACTTGCGTAGCGGGCGGCGTTGCGTTAGATAACCGACGTTGTGTTGCACGCATGTTCCGAGGTAACGGAAATGTTGGATCCTGAAGGCCGCTTTAGCGAGGAGACGATCGAGGCCGTGCCTCCTCCCATGCACGCGGATGACCCCCGGGGCTCAGCCCCCAACCTGGCGATTCGTCGCCGCATCGAGCGGATGCGTGAACTCAAGAGCCTGCGTGAGCTCTTGGACGACCCCGATTTCGATGACTTGACCTGAACAATGCGGCGGCCGGTAGGCCGCCGCATTGTTCTTTATGGTTTTTCGGCGCTGCCGCGACGCGGCGCCGCTGCGAGGGCCGCTCGCGCCACGGCCCCGCGTGTCGGCAGGCCGGGACACGATTGCATCAAGGTTCCGCCATCCCCTGGCCGCGGCTCGCGCCGCGCGCCCGACAACGCGCGGCCTACGCACAATTTTCTTTCTTATTTGCGTTCATTTGCGTTCATTTGCGGACAAATCTCCTTCTGCTTCTCCCGCGTGCTCACGGCGGCCCCGCCGGGGGCTCCTGGTCAACCGGTTCCACCCGGTGCAGGCGCACGTCGATGGTATCCCGGGCGCTGATGTTGATCTCGCGTTGGGGGAAGGCGATGCCGATGCCGTGTTCGCGAAAGGCCTGTTCGATCGCCAGATGCATCTCGGTCGTCACCCCCTGGCGGATCTCCATCGTCTCCAGGTAGCAGCGCAGCACGAGTGTCAGGGCGTTGTCCCCGAAGGCGTCGAGTGTCGCCAGCGGGGGCGGGTCCTTCAGGACGCGCGGGTTGGCGGCGGCGGTCTCGGTCAGCAGGGTCAGGGCCAGGCGGGCGTCGCTGCCGTACTCGATGCCGACGGTGATGACGATCCGGTTGAGCTGGTCGGTCAGGGTCCAGTTGAGCAGGCGCCCGGTGATGAACTCCTTGTTGGGGACGATCAGCTCCTGGCGGTCCCAGTTGCGGATGGTGGTGGCGCGGATCTCGATCTTGGTGACGATGCCGGTGATGCCGCCGATCGTGACCGTGTCCCCGACCCGCACCGGGCGCTCGAACAGGATGATGATGCCGCTGATGAAGTTGGCGACGATCTCCTGCAGGCCGAAGCCGATGCCGACGCTCATCCCCGCCACCAGCCATTGGACCTGGGACCAGCGCAGGCCCAGGGCGCCGAAGGCCGTCAGGATGGCGATGGCGGTGATGGCATAGCTCACCAGGGTGCGCACCGCGTAGCGGGTGCCGGCGTTCACCGAGCTGCGCCGCAACAGCAGGATCTCGATCAGGGCGGGCAGGTTCTTGGCCGCGATCAGGGCGACCGACAGGATGACCACCACCAGGCCCGCGTCGGCGGCGGTCACCGGGGCCAGTTGCTGGGCCCCGTCCACCGTGGTCGCGGAGTGCCACAGGACGATCTTGCGGAAGATGTTCAGGGCCGGCAGCGTCGGTGACCAGAGCCACCACAGTCCCAGGACCGCCAGGATGAAGATGCTCGCGTGCAGCAGCTTGCGCGTCTGTTCATCCAGGATTGCCAGGTCCGGCTCCGGCTCCTCGACGGGCGGCGGGGCGTCCGTGGCCTCGCCGTCGCGGGCCGCGCCCCGGCCGGCCGCGCTCGCGGCGGCGGCGCGGCGGGCGCTCTGGCGCTCCATGGCCGCCTGCAAGGCCAGATCACGCCTGGTATAGACCAGCCAGCGCACGATCACCTGTTGCAGCATGACCAGCCCCAGGGCCAGCCAGGCGCTCTGCACCAGGGACTCGAAGAGGGAGCCGGCCGTGTAGAGGAAACCGAGCCCCGCCAGTAACCCCAGGGCCAGGGGCGCGCCGACGATGATGGCATACCAGAGGTTGCGCAGGCGGTTGGCCCAGTCGTCCGGGTGGGCCGCCAGGAGCCGCGCCAGGACCCCGGAGCGGGGATTGAGCAGGGTACCCAGGAAGACCGTGGTCCCCAGCATGGCGCCGATCAGGACCAGGCGGCCCAGGCTGTCGCTGTTGACGGTATCGCGGTTGAGGTAGAGGGCATAGGCGATCAGGCTGCTGAGGACGATGAAGGGGGTGAACCAGCGCAGGTGGCGACGGATCTTCTTGAGGACATCGCTCTCCCAGCGAAAATGCCGGTCGGCGACCCCCCCGGGGAGACAGGTCAGGCGAAAGGCGCGCAGGAAATAGAGCCCGAGCGACACCTTGGTCAGGCCATTGCCGATGGCGCGGGTGAAGCTGGTGGCCTCGATGGAGGCCGAGAGCGCATGGCCCAGCAGCAGGATGGTCAGCGGCACCGGCAGCGCCGCGACCAAGGTCAGCCCGATCGCCTCCAGGGTGTAGCCGAACCGGTCCGTGCGCACGCGCCGCAGGGGCTCGGCGGTCGCCAGGATCGCCCGTTTGATGGCCCCCTGCTTCCAGAGCAGCAGCAGGACCGCGAGCAGGCCGGCCGCGGGCAGCGGCGAGTGCAGTGACTCGTAGCCCAGGACCTGCAGGGCCTCCATCCAGCCCCGCGGCGAGAGCAGCCAGGCCGCGGCCCCGGGCAGGGCCGACAGGCTCGTGAGCGACAGTGGGTCGGTGCTGCGGACCCACAGCAGGTTTTGGGCGAGGAAGGCGTCGTAGTCGGTGGCGCTCTGGATCAACTGCTCGGCGGCGTCGTTGATCTCGCCCTGTTTGCGGATGTAGGCGTCGGTCCCGGCCAGGGCCTTGTCGATCAGGGCGCGGCGCTTCTCCAGGAGCTGCGCGAGCTCGTCGCGGACCTCGTCGGTCTGCGCCGCGGGGTTGGCGGCGGCCATTTCGGTGAGGACGGCGTCCAGGTCGCGCAGGGCGCGCTGTTCCTCCCGAAAGCGGATCTGGCTCAGCGTCGCTTGGGCGATCTGGTCGTTGCGCGCGGCGATCTCCTTGCGGAATCTGCGCAGGTCCGGCAGGTCCTGGCGCCGATCGATCAAAACCTGGCCCAGGGCCTGATTGACCCCCGCGACATCGATGCGCTCCCGCGCACCCCGAAAGTCGGACTCGATGCGCTTGCGTTCCCGTTCGGTCTGGGCGAGCAACTCGGCGAACTGATCGAGTTGCCCGGCCAGTTCCCCCAGGGTCCCGGTCAGTTTGGCATTCTCGTTGGCAGCGTCCTGCACCAGCGGGTGCTTGTTGGCCGCGGCCCGTTGCGCGTCCTCGGTCTCACGGCGCGCCTGTTCCGCCTCGCGCTTGCGGCGCTGGTCCTGCACCTCCTGGAGTTGCGTTTGGCGCTCCTTGATGCGCCGCAGGTCGAGCCCCTGTTGCTCACGCTGGGCGCGATAGAGTTCGTCGCGCGCACTCTGGCTCGCGAGTTCCTGCTCCAGGGCGCGCGACTCGGCCGTCAAGGCCTGGCGGCGCGTGGCCTGGACCCAGGCGGCCGCCTGGGTCGCCTCCGGCGATTGGTTCGCGGGCGCCGGGGCCTGCGCGTCCGTGTCCAGTTGCTCGAGCAACTGGCGGAGGTCCGCCACCCGGCCGCGCGCCTCGCTCGTGCGGGCGGCGGCGCCGTCGATGGCCTTGTCCAGTTCGCTGATCCGCGCCTCGGCGGCGGCGGTCTCGGTGCGGGTCTTGGCCAGTTGCTGCTCGAGCTCCTCGCTCGACAGTCCGACGGGGCCGGGGACGGCCGCCTTGACGTCATCCTGGCCGGCCGCGACCTGCTTGCGGATCTCGGCCGCCTGGTTGGGGGCCTCCTCCAGGGCGCGGGTGAAGGCGCCGGCCTTGGCCGCGTACTCAGCGGCCGCGTCGAGCGCGGCCGCGGCCCGCCGATAGTCGTCGATCAGGGCGGTCCGGGCGGCCTCGTCCAGGCCCTTCAAGGACTGCGCCTGCTTGATCCTGGCCTCGATCTCGGTCGGGGTGGGGGTGCCCGGGAGGGTGGTCGCCGCGCTTGCCGCCCGCAGCGGGGATGCCCCCAGGGTCAGGCAGGCGAGCAGGAGCAGCCAGACGCCGCACTTGGCAAGGTCCGTGGTCTGAATCATGTCTGTTGGTTTGCGTTCATTTGCGGCCGATGATTGATCTCAAGAAGCGCGGTTGCGCCAAGGTGCGCCAGCGCCGCGACTCACCCTGCAGGCCGAGCGGCGGCAGCAGCAGCAAGACGGCGCCGTAGAAGCCACCCCCGGCGCCCACCATGGCGGCCAGGTACAGGACCCGGGACCCGGCAAGCCCCGCGGTCGTCAGGGCCAGGTCAGTCGCGGCCAGCACCAGCGCCATGATCCCATTGAGGCGCAGGATTGGCCACAGGGCGCGCCCCAACCGGCCCCAACCCAGCCCCAGGGTGCGGTTCGCAAGGCCGGCCAGGCGGGCGGCGTTGTGGATGAATCCGGGCAGGGCGCAGACCGCGACCCCGACCAGGCCCCAGTGCAGACCGATGGCGGTGCCGCAGACCAGGAGGGCCAGTGTCTCCAACTGGATCCGGATCTCGCGCCCCAACTGATTGTGGGAGGCGGCCACCGCGCGCGCGAGGTTGGCGATCACCCGCAGCGGTCCGGCCAGGGCCAGGACCTGCAAGGGCAGGGCGGCGGCGGCCCAGGGTTCGCCATAGAGGACCACGATCAGCGGCTCCGCGACCCAGAGCAGGCCGACATACAGGGGCATGGCATAGAAGGACACCAGGGTCAGGGCGCGCAGGAAGACCGCGGCGCACTGCTCGCGGTCGTCCTGGAGCGACGCCAGGGCGCGAAACAGGGTCTGGTAGGCGGCCCCGCTCAAGAGTTCGTTGGGCAGCTCCGCCAGGCTGTCGCCCTTGTTGTAGAGACCCACCGGGCCGGCGCCCAGTTGGCGGCTGATGAGGGTATTGGCGGTCTGGGCGCGGGCGTATTGGATGATGTCGTTGACCGAGAGCTTGAACCCGTAGACGCCGAGCGTGCGGGCGGCGGCCGGGTCGAAACCGAGCGCCGGGACCCAGCCGGCCCGCCGCGCGCTGAGCAGGGTCCGGACCAGGCCGCCGACCAGGCCGCCCAGGGCGAGGCTGGCCGCGCCCAGCCCCAGGAAGGCCAGCAGGGTGCTCGCGAGCCCCGCGCTCAGGCCCCCCGCGAACATCAGGACGGAGAACTCGCGAAAGCGCATGGCCCGATGCAACAGCGCCGTGGGTACCGCCATGAAGGGCCGCAGCAGGAAACCGAGCGAACTCAGACGCAGCAGGGGCTCCAGGCGGGGGTCGCCGAACCAGGCGGCGAAGGCGGGCGCGATCAGGTTCAGCGCGGCACAGATGGCCGTGCAACTGACCAGCAGGAGCGCGAACAGGGTGCGCACGTCCCGCGGGCCCAGGACCTTGGCCCGCACCAGGGCCTCGCTGGTGCCGTTGGCGGCCAGGAAACCGAGCGCCCCGGTGAGGATCTGCACCGTGACCAGCAGCCCGAAGTCGGCCGGCGCCAGGAGCCGCGCCAGGACCACGCCGAAACCCAGAGTCACCAGTTGGACGCCCAGGTCGCCGCTCAGGACCCAGAGCGTATTGGTCCTCAGGCCCGCGCCCAGGCTCACGGGCCCCCCGGCAAGGTCTCGAATCCTCTCACAAAGACACGCAGGCACGGAGAAGAAGCAGTTGACAACAAAGTTCTACATCTTAAGCCAAGAGGTGGAGCAAACGCCGTCGGTGGTCGTTGCCGTCAGTGCTTCTTGCTCCGTGCTGCGTGAGAGGAATTTTCTGTCCGGATAGACGTCGTGGTCGATCGAGCGCATCGTCGAGCGCATCGATGCTGATCGGCCGCCGTGCGGCGTTGGTCGTCACAGTCTAGGCTTGCGTGGACCAAGGGGCTCCACCATGATGTGGACCTCGCGCTCGGCGGGCCGTGACCATCTTCGCGATCACTCGCGCTGTTCGCGGACCAATTCTCCTGGAAAGAGTAGTCATCCACAGATGAACACAGATGAACACAGATGATTCATTGGCTTACGCTGGTCGGGGGCTCACCTCGCGGGTGCTTGTGGCAGGAGCGATAAGCGCATGACACTTCGCAGAAAAGCTGTGTTTATCTGTGTTCATCTGTGTCCATCTGTGGATTTTAGGATTGTCGGAGCGGGGTAACAGCCGCGCCCGCGGTCATGATGTCACTGCCGGTGAGTCTTCGCAATGCTGTACCAACTCAAGGTTCGGGCCCTCAAATCGCCGCTGTTGCAGCGGCTGAGCGCGCGCGCGCGGGCGCTGTTCGGCCGCGGTCTTGGGGTGAGCGAGGTCCCGGACCGGCTCAAGGAAGACCTGATCAGGCGCCTAGTGCCGGGCAAGACCTTTGCCGACATCGGCTGCATGTGGCGGGTCAACGGGCTCTTTTCGTTCGTGGCGGAGGACGCCGGGGCGGCGCGCGTGGCGGCGGTCGACCTCTATCCACCGAGCGCCGAATTCACCGCCGAACTGGCGCGGCTCGACTCGCGGGTGCAGTTCATTCAAGGCGACATCCACGACGACGAAACGCTCCAGGCGATCGGCCGCCGGGACCTGGTCTTCTGCTCCGGCCTGCTCTATCACACCCCCAATCCGGTCGACACCCTGATGCAGTTGCGCCGGATCTGCGACGGGGTCCTGATCCTCAACACCAGCACCGTGCCCGAGCACCCGGGGATCAAGAACTTCGCGGTCTTCTATCCCTACCTGGATGAGGGCCAGCGGCGCCGGTGGAGCCTGGGGGAGGGGGCGCTGGGGGTCTCGACCCCCTATGACCCGGCCCAGGGCTATGCCAACTGGATCTGGGGCTTCTCCCACTCCTGCCTGGAGTCGATGCTGCGCTGTGCCGGCTTCCGGGTGATCGAGCGCTATGGTCAGGGGTTTCTGTCCTGCGTGGTCTGCGAGACGACGCCCCCGGGCTTCCTGCCGGCCGCCGGGGACTGGACCCTGGCCCCGGTGCCCAGGACCTTTTCGGGGCAGGGCGCCGCCCCGCCCGCGGCACAGCCGGCGGCGGGTTCGCCATAGATCCAGCGCAGCACGGCCTCCTCCACCGCCTTGCCGCGCCAGGTCTGCAGCCGCGGGTTGTTGATCAGCGACACCATGATCCAGCGCCGGCCCGTCCGGTCATCCACGAACCCCGCAAGCCCGGTGGCGCCCGCCATGGTCCCGGTCTTGAGGTGTCCGTGCCCGCGCAGGGCCTCGTGCTTGAAGCGCCGGTGCAGGGTGCCGTCCACCCCCAGGATCGGCAGGGACGCCATCAGCTCCGACATGCCCTGGTTGGCGTAGGCGAAGGCGAGCAGCCGCCCCAGGCTCGCGGCGCTGATCCGGTCCTCGCGCGACAGGCCGCTGCCGTTCGTGACCACCAGTTCGGGGAAATCCAACCCCTGTTTCGCCAGCCACTCCTTGGCCGCCGCCTCGCCCTTGGCCGGGGTGGCCGGGCGGCCGAAGCGCTCCATCCCGAGTGTGAGGAACAGGGTGCGGGCGATGAGGTTGTTGCTCCACTTGTTGACGTCGCGCAGGATCACGGGCAGTTCCGCGGACTCGTGGGTGTGGAACAGGACGGCGTTCTTGGGCCGCACCCCGTCGCGCACCTGGCCCTCCAGGGTCCCGCCCAGGTCCTCCCAGAGGGCGAGGACGGCGCGACCCGCCTGCTGCAAGGGGTCCAGCAGCAGCCCCTCGACGTGATCGCGCCCGCAGCCGGCGGCGAAGGTCCCCTGGAGCGTCATAAGCGCCGGCCCCTCCCCCGCGACGGCCACATGCACCCGATGGTTCTTCGCCTGACAGGCGCCCTGGACCACCCTGAGCTCGTTGCGCAGCTCCACATGGGCGACCGGCGGCGACAGATAGGCGCGCAACGTCTTGGCCGCCGGGTCCAATTGCAGCTCCACCGCGGTCAGTTGTTCATTGAGGCTGAAGGCCACCGGCAGGGCGTTGTAGCCGGACTGCCCCTTGCCGTCGAAGGCCGCCCGGGACGTCTCCGGCGGGGCGAAGGCGCTGTTGTCGATGATCAGATCCCCGCCGATGCCGGTGAGACCGCGCGCCTTCAGCTCCCACAGCAGGCGCCACAGGTCCTCCAGGCGCAGGCTGGGGTCGCCCCCGCCCTGGATGATCAGGTCGCCGGCGAGTCGGCCATTGACCAGGGGGCCGCTGAGCCAGACGCGGGTCTGCCAGCGGAAGTTGGGGCCGAGCTGCCCCAGGGCGACGATGCTGGTCAGGAGCTTGATGGTCGAGGCCGGCACCCGCGGCACCTCGCCGTTGAGGTCCACCCGCGGCTGCGCCTGGGTTACCTCGCGCACATAGAGGCTCAGATCCGCCTGGTCGATCTGGTGCAGCCGCAGCGCCCGGTCGAGCGCCACCGGCAGGGGCCCGCCGTGCCCCGCCGCCGGGAGCAGCCAGAGGGCGAGCCAGAGCCGCGGCAGGAGGCGGCGGGCCGCCGGCCGCGCGCGGTGGGATGGTGCAGACACAGGGATGATCTCCAATCAGAGTGACCGCCCAAGGATACCAGGGACCGGGTGCGACACCGAAGCCGCGAGGTCGTCGCGGGTGCGATCAGAACTGATGTGTTTGTAAAGCACCCGAGAAGCCGACTTCCTGGTATGGCCGAACACCGCAAGCCCCCGGTAATCGGTATATCATCGACTGTTTTGCGATCCATGCGCCGGGATGAATGCGGGTCCCGGCGCATCCGGGATCGCGCCTGGACCGCTCCAGCCGCGGCCCCGGTGCGCCCGCAGCGAGCGGACGCCGCGGCCCGTGGCCGTCAGCGCGCCCCGCCACCTGACCAGAAACCCTGTGAACCGGCCACGGGCAGCGACACGCCGGCGGGAGACTAGAGGTGTTAACTGTTGTTTGATTCTTTTTTATTATTATCTATAATTGCTCGCGTGAGCAAAACTTACCGCATCAACGAGTTCGCGAAACGGATCGGGAAAGCGCCCTCGACGATCCGGCGTTGGGAGCGCGAGGGTAAGCTCGTGGCCAAGCGT